>Ga0351872_1105_pt2 | contig 33018 bp, 34 predicted proteins | sample TotcelFGM3001N10_FD_206788 | JGI IMG/M metagenome (GOLD analysis project Ga0351872, IMG submission 206788) | Enriched cells from coal bed in the Powder River Basin, Montana, United States - Total cells FGM rep2 HSBNCT.FGM.300.1.N10 ... | reverse complement strand
GTCGAAATCAGTATTGTGTTTGTTGGCTACCGACAAAACAAAGAAATCTTTCATCTGCTGCCACCCCGTCCTCCACTCACTCTTGATGAAGTCTATGTGTGTAATGACCAGCAGCTTCGGGAATTCACTTCTTCAAGTCGTTTTGGATATTTTCGCCATATTCTGCGAGGTACTGATTATCCGGTTGCAGAATTGCTTGCCAGTCACCTGAAACTTGCTGAGCAAGCACATTTATCCGGTGGGAACCCAACCTGGATGAACAGCGCCATTCAGGAATTAATCGTTCTTTTACGCGATGATTACCCAACTTTGATGAATGTGTTGAGTGCGTTGGCTGACGCAAAATTAACCCAGAAAGAGGTCTGAGATGACGATTGAACCTGGAACAACAATCGGGTATGTGGTAGGCGGAAGCCTTAAAAACAATCTCAATGTCCGATTGACAGTCCCGGCAAATGAAGTGCAGGAAGGAAGTTTCGTTGTTATCGAAGCCGGAACTGATAATTTTTACGGACTGATCACCGATTTGCAACTTGGCAGCACTGATCCACGCTTTGCCGACGAACAGAGTGAGAAGAGATTACCCGCTCATTTGTCCGGTCTGCTGCATGGTCAGACACTTTTTACCAACCTCGAAATCATGCCAATGCTTATGCTGGATCGTGGTCCTGATCCCAGTTCTCCTGATTATCCCGCCTGGCGCAGACAAAACCCTGACGATAATCCCAATGCCGTTCCCGTAAAGACCATTCCCGCACATCATGCAGCAGCACGCACCGCCCATGCTGGCGATGTGGCTCAGATTTTTGGTGATCCTGAGAAGATAGGAAATTTTGTTGTCGGCAGCACCCGAGAACAAAACCATCCAGTCTGTCTCAATCTGAATAAATTTATTCAGCGATCCGCAGGTATTTTTGGAGCAACAGGAACCGGTAAATCCTTCCTGACCCGCATCATTCTGGCTGGACTGATTCACCATGATCTGGCCTCTTTGCTGGTTTTTGATATGCATAATGAATATGGGTACGATGATACCGCCTCGGATACAAACCAGAAGATTTTTGGATTACACACCAAATTTCCGCAAAAAGTGAAAGTTGTGGGATTGGGAGCAGGAGCCTCCATTCGTAAAAAAAGTGCAGATTTCAACCTTCAGCTTTCTGGTGCAGATATTACTCCTGAAGATATATTGATGCTCACACAGGAGTTGAATCTGCGCGAAACCAGCCCAGCCACACTTGATGCACTCATTCACTCTTTTGGGACAACCAAATGGTTTTATCAATTCAAGCGTCTGAAACATGGCGCGATGATTGAAAACGATGATGGTAAGCGAATCCATGCACCAGATAGTGTTGCTGCCTGGGCAGATCAACATGGAGTCAATATTTCAGCAGCTGAGGCATTCCATCAAAAATTGAGCCGAATTTTTAACAAGTCCTACATCAGTGAAAACCCACCTGGACAACCCCTGCAGGATATTATCCGCTTTTTAGAACAGGGCAAACATATCATTCTCTCCTTTGGTGATCATGAACAAGATCTGGATTATCTATTGGTCACCAATCTGCTCACCCGAAAAATTCGTCAGGCCTGGGAGAAAAAGACCAATGATTTCCGTGGTGGTACAACCAGTCAATCCCCCCGTCCACTAGTGATTGTGGTTGAGGAAGCACATAAAATGCTCAATCGTGAGATGTCCGTGCAAACCACCTTCAGTACAATTGCCCGCGAAATGCGGAAATATTACGTCACTTTATTGATCATTGATCAACGTCCTTCGCAAATATATGATGAGGTCATGTCGCAGTTGGGTACCCGAATCAGCGGCTGGCTCGGCGATGATGACGATATCTCCGCTGTGCTTTCCGGATTGGCCGGGCGGGACTCGCTGCGGGGTATGCTCTCTCGATTGCAGCCAAAAGAAGAAGTGCTGATGCTCGGTTGGGGTGTTCCTATGCCGATTCCTCTGCGTTCTCGCCGGTATGATCAACAATTCTGGGATGAGCTATTAGGGAAGGATGACCAGTCACCAAAATCCACTGATGACCTGATCAAGTCTTTAGGATTCGATGCATGATACCATCTCGTAGGGGCAGTGGCTTGTCCCTGCCCTGTGGTTTGGGGTAAGGATAACCCACAGGGTACTTCGTAAACCATTACCCCTACCGATATCCATCATAAATTTCTCACCGTCACCCGTCCCCATCCTTCCAGCTTTCAGCATTGAGCGTTGAGCCGTGAGCATTAAGCAAAAAATTTGAATTCTCTACAAAAACTATATACAATCATAGTAGAACCAATCACTCACCAGGAGAGACTGATGCACGTAAAAAAACAAATTCTTATTGTTGTTTTTGGAATTCTTCTATCATCGGTAGCCTGTTCAATCCCCTTCACCAATGGTGGACTCACACCAGAAGAGATTTCCGAAACCGCTGCAGCAGCAGTATCGTCCACGCTGACAGCACTGGCTCCGGTAGAAGCTCCCACAGCCTTAACTGAACCGGAAATGCCATTCATCACTCCAATCCCAGATACAGAACCAACAATTATTATAAAATCCAAACCTGACGTGTTAAGACTGGCAATTGTTGATTCTAATGGCAATCTATCCACCTGGCAGGAAGGTGGTAGTGTGAACCTCATCGTCAATAAAGGGGATGTCACCAAAGCCGTGCTCTCGCCAGATGGAGAATGGATTGTGTTCACGCGCACGTCTCCAGATGGAATCGATATTGGCCTGTGGGCAATCCGCTTTGATGGCAGCGAACATAAATCAATTGTCAGTCATGTGGACTTCATGGCAATGCCTATGAATCCCGAAATTACAGATGTTTATAGTGTGGTTACAGTATCTCCTTATATGATTGAATTCATCCCTGGTACACATACCGTTGTTTTCAACACGTATCCTCAATTTAATGCGCCAGGATTTCTGGATAATAAAGACCTGTGGTACATCAATGTTGATTCCGGAGAACGTCGTGCATTTCTGTCACCAGGACATGCAGGGAATTTTTACTTCAGCCCGGATGGTACCCAGATGGCATTGGTCACACCAACCCAGATTGATTTACTTAACACCGATGGCAGCAACCGAAGATATGCAGTCCTGACACATCCTTTCGTGTATACGTACAGCGAATTTGCATACCACGCAATACCCATCTGGTCGCAGGACAGCAGCTACCTGCGTGTCAGTATTCCACCGCAAGACCCACTGGGAGATGTTACTGCACCAGTGAATATTTATCACATCCATACAGATGGCAGCCCTGCTACTCTCTTGAATTCTGAGATCGTTGCCCCATTGGATAATGCATTTCTTGCTCCCGATCTTAATCATTTCGCATTCAAACAACAAATCGGTGATGCAACTGACAACTTGTTCTCCCTTCGATTTGCTGACCTTTCTGGCGGATCCTCCACTGAATTTATCACCGGTTCTTTGGGTTTCGGGGAATGGGCGCCTGATTCCAGTCATTTCTATTTTTTCAATTGGAATCCTCGTGAATATTTCATAGGCCAATTAGGTATTCCAGGTGTGATTGCGTTGGATGTTAATCCAGTGATGGATTTCAAATGGGTCACATCTGATCAATTTTTGTTCATTTATCAATCTGGAGAAAATTACCAACTTCGATTGGGAACACTCTCGACACCCAGTGTGGAAATCACAAATTTAGGTTCTGGACTGATTAGTCCCTTCTATGATTTTGTCAACCCATAAATTCTGTGAATGAATTCTGGATATTTCCGGATCATTCTTTTACCAGATGTACCAGACAGTTAATGCCACCGCTACTCCGAGAATGACACCACCAACCACCTGCGCAGGTGTGTGTCCCAATACCTCTTTTAGTTTTTCGATCTCAATTGGTTCACCATGCAGAAATTCTTCAAATAATTGATTGATTTTCTGGGCATGAATTCCTGCCTGCCGGCGCACACCGGAGGCATCATATACCACTATCATTGTGATGGCAAATGCTACCGCAAAAATTGCTGAATCAAAGCCATAATTCAATCCAGTGGATAATGTTACTGAAACCATTAAAGAGGAATGGGTACTCGGCATTCCCCCACTGCTGAACCATAACCCCCAATTGATGCGACGGTTAAGTAAATATTCCATTGGGACTTTCAGAAACTGGCCAAAAAACCAGCTGATTAATCCCGCAAATAAAACCTGATTTCTTAATAACTCTTCACCCATTAATCGTCTTGCTCATCTTTAGGGAGTTGATTCTCCAGTCGTAATTGTTGCACGCGTAATTCTGCTGATTCCAATAACGAAGCACATCGAGCCGACAATGCCTGTCCTCGTTCATACAAAGAGAGTGACTCTTCCAGGCTCAAGGTTTCTACTTCCAAACGATTTACAATCTGCTCAAGTTCGGCATAGGCCGCTTCATAACTCAAATTTTCCACTGGAATTTTTTCCATCTAATACTCCAATTTACTCATAGCTTATATCGAATGGCAACCTGATAATTTTATCATTGTCTTAGATCACCCTGATTAATTTCTTTCACTTCAGATTCCAAGACACCATCCACTAATTTTACACGTACCAGATCACCAATCCGTACTCCATCAATTGAACTTAGAATTTTTCCATTTTTATCACTTACGATCGCATATCCCCTTTGGAGAACCTGCATTGGGTTTAAAGCAGCCAATCGTGCCTTCAACCCGCTCAGCTGTGAATGGGAAAGTGAGCTTTTATGAGAAAAAATCCGTTCCATCCGTAACGAAATTTCATCCAATCGCTGCTGATCGTTGCGAATCCAATTTAAAGGAGAAAAGAAACTTAATTTTGATTGAATCGTCGAAAGAACAATACGATTCTGCCTGATGTGGTTGTCAATTGCATCATCCAGTTCAGCATTTATCCCAACCAGATCATCCATTAAATCAGTTTTATCCGGCGTGACCAGTACGGCTGCACCGGTGGGGGTGGGTGCACGTAAATCCGCTGCATAATCAGCCAGAGTCGTGTCGGTTTCATGACCGATACCGGTAACCACCGGAATGCGTGACTCAGCCACCGCCCGAACCACCCTTTCGTCATTGAACGCCCACAAATCCTCCATGGAACCACCGCCGCGTGCCAATAGGATTACATCCACATCCACCAATTGATTCAATTGCCGGATCGCCTGCACTATTTTTGGTGGTGCTTCCTCACCCTGAACTGTCGTAGGGGCAAGAACCACTTCAACCAACGGAAAGCGTCCTTTTAGAGTATTCAACATATCCTGTAAAGCAGCACCGGTTGGTGAGGTAATAATCCCAATCTTTTTGGGAAATGATGGAATCGCTCGTTTTCTTTCCGGATCAAATAATCCCTCTTCTTCCAATTTGGCTTTTAAACGCATAAATTCCTGGAAGAGGTAGCCTTCTCCAGCCATTCGAACAGCATCAATGTATAACTGGTACTGACCACCAGCATCATAAACACTGATATACCCATGCACTTCCACCGCCATACCGGTTTCAAGTCTGGACTGGATTCTCATAGCGTTCTGGCGCCAGATCACACATTTTAGGGTGGCGATATTATCTTTAAGATTAAAATATATATGCCCTGAACTAGGTTTTGAAAGAGTTGAGATTTCACCTTCAACCCATACATCCTTTAGAATTTCATCACTTTCCAATAAGGCGCGTAAATATTGCGTCATCCCACTGACACTTAAGACTCTCGGTCCAAAAAAGCTCATTTGTTCTGCCATAAATTTAAGAATACCGAACATCTTGGTACATGTCAACAAATCTTTATTACTTGTCTGACAAAAATCAATTAGCCATCAGATCATATTATTGTTTTCAGTTCTTGCATGGCCTACCTCATTTTCTGCTACAATCTACATATTCTTACGAGGTTAATCGAATGGATCATTTATGGTCTCCCTGGCGAATGAATTATATAAATAGTAAATCCGAAGAACCGCAATGTGTTTTCTGTTATGCTGAGCAACATTCAGAGGATTCAGAATTTTTGATACTACATCGTGGCATAAAAGCTTTTGTTATCCTCAATCGCTATCCTTACACCAGCGGACATCTCATGGTTCTGCCTTACGATCATCAACCGTCCTATGAAGATCTGGATGCTGTTACCCGTGCAGAGATGATGGAATTGATCAATACCGCCACAAAAATCCTGCGCGAGGTGTACAACCCGCATGGGTTCAATTTAGGCGCAAACATTGGCGAAGATGCCGGTGCTGGGATTGCTCCCCATTTTCATTTTCACATCGTTCCACGCTGGCGGGGTGACAGCAACTTCATGTCCGTCACCTCCAACACGCGTGTGCTTCCGGAAAATTTGCAAGTCAGCTACCAACGCTTGAAATCCGCCTGGGGTTAGAGGTTAGGGTTTAGGTTTTAGGAAAACAATAGATCTCTATGCAAATGGTGGGGAACAAAATGGTAGGTTCCTCCGTCTTAAATATATGAAAACAAAAATATTTCCAAAAATTATATTAACAACTTTTCTGGTGGCCACAATAATAGCAGGCTGTGCGACGTACCAGGAACCTTCTCCTGCTTCCACACCTCCCCCACAGGAAACTGAGATTCCAGCAAGCCCCACCCGGGAGGTTGCAACCCGAGAAGTACCTGAAAAATTTGATCAATTCACCCCTGTCGTTCCGATTATAAAAGAGCCTATTGATATGACACCTATTTCTCCCGCTGATTTACCTGTTAATTTCCAGGATGTTGCCGATCAGGCAATGACTGAACTGGCAGAAGAATTATCCATCCAAAAAGATCAAATATCTTTGATCAGTGTTCAGTCGGTCGTCTGGTCAGATTCCAGCCTGGGATGCCCACAGCCGGATATGAATTACCTCATGGTTCTGACCGAAGGATATCGCGTAGTGCTGGTTGTTGAGGATGAGCCCTTTTATTACCATGCCAATAAAAGAGGCTACGGAATCTTCTGTGAAAATCCAAATCCTCCTTATTCCGAAGGGGCTGTGGACCGATAGGATAAATTACTCCCCATTCCACACCATCACAGCCAGAGGTTCTACCCATTTTCTCTTCTCCAGCCTCTTAAAGACTCTTTTTACCTTGCGAAAATAAGATGGCATAATTTCTGGATCAGAGATTTCAAGAAAACCAAAGCGCTCGTAGAAAGAAACCAATGAGCTGCGGCAGGTGAGATAAATAGGTGGATTATGATCTTCAAGAATCTGCCGAATCATCGCTGACGCAACTCCCTGATGGCGATACAAGTGGACCACCGCAACCGATGCTAACTCCCTTGATCCATCTTTATGGACTTTAATCTGAGCACATCCAATTCTGACCCCATGCTCATGCACAGCTACCACAAACCTCCGCCAATCCAACCCGAGTGGATTAATACCTACCCTCCAGATCAATTGACGGATGAAAGCTGAGTCTTCTTTGGTCGCTTTACTAATTTTTTCCATCTTCTTTATAAATTATAAACAAAATGAGCATCCGGAAATTAACTCACATTATGGTTAATTAAACTTGTTACTTGATAAAATCCTCTGCGTAGTGACAGGCTACAAAGTGATTGGGGATTACCTCACGTAATTCAGGTTCACTTTCAGAGCAATCTGGTTTTGCAAAGGGACAGCGTGGATGGAAGCGACAGCCTTTTGGCGGATTCAATGGGCTAGGTACATCACCCTGCAGGATAGTCCGTTCACGTTTCAATTTCGGGTCCGGGATCGGGATTGCTGACATCAATGCGTTGGTATATGGATGCACTGGGCGGATAAACAATTCTTTTCGATCAGCCAATTCCACAATTTTTCCCAGATACATCACGGCAACCCGATCGGAAATATGCTCGACCACCGCCAGATTATGCGCCACAAACAAGTAGGTCAGTCCAAAATTCCGCTGCAAATCACGCAGAATGTTTAAAACCTGCGCCTGAATGGAAACATCCAAGGCTGAGACAGGTTCATCCAAAACGATAAATTTGGGTTTCATCACCAATGCACGCGCGATACCGATTCGCTGCCTTTGGCCACCTGAGAATTCATGCGGATAGCGCATTGCATGATAATCTTCCAGACCCACATTTTTTAATGCTTCCAGCACCATTTCATAACGTTCCTGGCTGTTCCCAATCTTATGAATTTTTAAGCCTTCAGCAATTGAGTCACCAATCGGCAAGCGTGGATCCAATGATGCATAAGGGTCCTGGAATACAATTTGCATATAACGCCGCATTAATTTAGATTCTGCTGCGTTGAGACCAAAAACGTCTGTATTGTTATAAATCACCGATCCGCTGGTATGTGGTAATAATCCCAGCATGGTGTGACCAACAGTCGTTTTTCCACAACCAGATTCTCCCACCAGACCCAAGGTCTCGCCTTTACGGATGGAGAAACTGACATCATCAACCGCCTTTACCTGGGCGACAACGCGTTTAAAGAGGCCACCTTTTACTGGATAATATTTGACCAGATTTTTTACATCAATCAGATTTTCGGATTCTGTTTTTGTTTGTTCAATCATGTTCTTCTCTTCCGCTTCTCTATATCTGAATAGGTGCGTGGTGACTATCATCGTTTTGATACAACCAGCAACGTACTGTATGACCTTTTTCCACCTGCATTAAATCGGGATTCTTGTTATCACAGATTGCTTCGAGGTGATATTCAATTCGTGCATTACAGCGTGTTGCAAAGCGGCATCCCGGAGGTAAATTAACCAGGTTGGGAACATTTCCAGGAATCGTATCAAGCTCTTCTTTCACCTGTCCCAGAACCGGAACGGAGGCAATCAAACCAACCGTATATGGATGCATGGGTTTATCAAAGATGGTTATGACATTACTCTCTTCCACAATCTGTCCAGCATACATCACTGCCACCCGATCAGCCATTTCAGCAATCACACCAAGGTCATGAGTGATCAGCACAACTGCTGTATTGATTTTTGTGCGTAAACCACGCATTAAATCCAGAATTTGAGCCTGAATGGTCACATCCAATGCGGTTGTTGGCTCATCTGCTATCAGAATTTGGGGGTTCAGTGCCAACGCCATGGCGATCATTACACGCTGCGCCTGACCACCCGACATTTCGTGGGGGTAAGCTTTTGCTTTTCGGGCTGCATCCGGAATACCGACCAGAGATAACAACTCAACTGCCCGTTCCCAGGCTTGTTTCTTGTCAAAATTGGTATGAATCTGGAGAATCTCAACAATTTGATCACCGACTGTGAACACCGGGTTGAGACTGGATTGTGGTTGTTGAAAGATCATAGAAATATGATTTCCACGTACAGCCTGCATACCTTCGTCATCAAGTTTGAGTAAATCACGATCTTCGAAGAGAATCTCTCCGCCAACTATTTTTCCGGGAGCATCCACCAATCGCATGATGGAAAATGAAGTTACGCTTTTGCCACAACCTGATTCGCCTACCAGCCCTAACACTTCTCCAGCATGAAGAACCAGGTCAACGCCATCCACAGCTTTTACCACACCATCATCGGTGTAAAAATACGTCTGAAGACCTTTTACCTTGAGAATGGGTTTTGTATCATTTAACATTTTTCATCTCCATTCTAGTTTTGGGTTTGTCCCAGGCGTGGATCGATCGCATCACGGAGGCCATCACCTAACAGATTAAAAGACAGCACGGTCAGCATAATTGCAATACCAGGGAAAAAGACCAGGTGGGGTGCTGTGAATACCTGATTTCGTTCACTACCCAGCATGGTTCCCCATTCAGGCATCGGTGGTTGAGCACCCAGTCCCAGGAAGGACAAAGCTGCTGCATCCAGAATTGCTGTACCAATTCCCAGTGTTCCGGTCACAATCAGCGGTGGTATGGCATTCGGTAATACCCGATTCATGAGTATGTGTATTGAGTTTCCACCAAGAGCACGTGAAGCAGCCACATAAGGCATCTCTTTAATGGAAAGCACACTGGCACGTACAACTCTTGCATATACAGGTATGGTAACAATCGCAATGGCAAGCAATGCATTTTGTAACCCCGGCCCTAACACCGAAACAATTGTGATTGCCAGAAGTAATGAGGGAAATGCCATCAATACATCCAGAATACGCATAATCACGTTATCCACCCAACCGCCAAAAAATCCAGATATGGCTCCTAATATTGTTCCAATGATGATAGCAAATCCAACTGTGGTAAAACCAATCATCAAGGAAATACGTGATCCATGCACAAGCCGGCTGAATTGATCGCGCACATTGCCATCAACTCCCATAATATGCTGAGGTTGATCTTTCGGACAACCCAGAAGATGAATACATGGCGGCTGGCGTTTCTTAATTCCTTCTTCCAGGCCAATTAATACCTGTTCAGGTGCATAAGGAGCAATCACATCCGCAAAAACAGCCATTAATACCAGAAAAGATAAAATCACCAGACCAAGCACAGCATTTCGTTGGCGCAATATTCTTCGTAAAGTTAAACGCCATAAGCTGTTCGAACGGTAGTCTTTTTGATGTTCCTTCGATAAGGTTACAGGTGCCATGGCTACTCCAATCGAATCCGGGGATCAATAAACACGTATGATAAATCAACAACAAGATTAATAAAAACATAACCTGCAGCAATCACCACAGTAAAAGCCTGGATGATTGGATAATCACGTGCTGTAATCGCTTCAAACAAGATTCTTCCCACCCCTGCCAGACCGAAAATCGATTCGGTCAAAACCGCCCCGGCAAAAATAGTTCCGACCTGTAAACCTACGATCGTCACCACCGGCAGTAAAGCATTTCGGAAAGCATGTTTTAGCACAACTTTGTTTTGTTTTAGTCCTTTTGAACGTGCAGTGCGGATGTAATCCTGTTTCATTACTTCCAACATGCTCGAACGAGTCATACGAGCAATAATAGCCAGAGGTATGGTGCTGAGTGCCATCGCGGGCATGATCATGTGTTTTACTGCATCCCCCAGCATTTTCCAATCTCCGGTAATCAGCGAATTGAAAATATACATATTTGAGAAAAATTCAAGAAAATGGTATCCAAATGTTTCTTTGGCCAGTTCCCAACCCCAAACTTCATAAAAGGGAATGGCAACCAATCCGGGTGCTAATCTTCCTGAAGGCGCTAATTGTAAAAATGTATCCTTTAATAAAATAGCGAATAAAAACTGTAACATTAAACCTAACCAATAAACCGGCATGGAAACACCGATATTCGCCCCAATCATTGTAAAAACATCCCAGATAGAGTTCCGCTTCACGGCTGATATGATGCCTGCCGGAATTCCTATCGAAATCGCAATGAGTAACGCGATTGTTCCTAACTCAAGCGTCAATGGTAAACGCTCGATTAATATGATGGTCACCGGTCGACTAAAGCGAATCGATTGTCCAAAATCACCACTGAGAATATCGCGCATATAAATGCCAAATTGGGTTGTAATAGGCTTATCAAATCCATATCTGACATTAAAGCGTGCGCAGACTTCTGGTGTAGCTTTTTCCCCCAGCATGGCTTTACAGGGTTCTCCCGGAATCATACGCGCCAGGGCAAATGTGACGATCAGAATACCAATAAGAACGGGAATAGCCATTAATAAACGGCGAATAGTGTACTGTATCATAAGCTACTCTTTTATGGTAATAGAAATTAAACGGGGTGGTCGCGGTATCCCGTGCCACCCCGCCACAAAACTACTGTTTGGCTGAATTAATCAGCATTCAACAGGTTCCACCAGAGGTAAGTGAAGTATTCAAATGCACCAGTGTTACCAACATGCAATGGGTTGGAAGCATCCCAGGCAACTACCCAGGACATCACAACATCATTAGCATCCAGGCTGGAACCATCATGGAATTTGACACCGGATCGTAAGTTACAAGTCCAGACAGTCAAATCGTCGTTCGGGTCACAGGATGTGGCTAAACCAGGTTGAACAGCGGTAGCGCCAACTTCGTAAGAGAGCAGAGATTCGAGGACCTGTTCACAGGCACGCAGTGACTCACCATCGGTTTCATCATTGCAGTACACGGAAATCGGTTCAGCATTCTGCATCCACACAAGGGTATCGCGACCGGCCGGGTCAACTACTGCCATATATTCATTGCTTAAGGGGCTGGAATGTGCACCAGCAACTTCAGCCTTGAAAGCGGTAGCAGAACCACCATGGGCAATCGGGATCATAGGAACCAGCTCTTTAATTTTGTTGTTCGCTTCCACATACAGCGGCTCAGCTTCATCTGGATCAGCGACCTGGGAAGCAGTTGCTAATGTTTCATAAATTTCAGGGAATGGTTCGCCAAATTGTAAATTGTTTTTGGCAAAATGGTAATCCAGGAAGTTGGTAACATGAGGATAGTCAGCGCCCCAACCGAGCAGATGGATACCATCCAGACGACCAGCAGATGATTCCTCCAGGAAAGCACCAGATTCCATCACAACGATTTCAGCAGTGATACCCAGGTCTTTTAATTGTGCCTGAATATCAGTGGCAACCAGACCAGGTTCTGGCAGGTAGCCGCGGAATACGTCACGATAGAAAATCTTGGTATTGAAGCCATTCGGAAATCCAGCTTCAGCCAGAAGAGTTTTGGCAGCTTCTAAATTGAATTCGTACCAATCCTCACCAACACAACCGTTGGGGATTGCGCAGGGTGTAAAGTGACTGGCAACTTCTGAACCTGCCGGATAGAAGTTATCGACAAGGCGGTCTCGATTCAGACCCAGTGCAACTGCCTGACGAACACGCACATCATCAAACGGTGGGAAGAAATTGGTGAAACCCACATAGAAGACGTTCAATGCTTCACGTTCATACAGGGTTAAATTGGAATCTGCAGAGATGACATCGAAATCATCGGGGGATGGATTGTCAATACCATCTACAGTACCGGATTGAAGTTCGAGCAATCGGGCAGCGCCTTCGGATGTCCAGCGGAATACGAGTGTATCAGCAATCGCTGGAGTTCCCCAGTAATCGGCAAATTTCTTGAAGACCATGCTGTCACCACGGTTCCAGGAATCAAGAACGTAGGGACCGGTACCAACTGGTTTTTCAAGGATTTCACGGGATGCCATTGCAGTCTCAATCCACTCTTTTGGTTGAATGGAGAATGCTGAGAATGCAGCTTTGGATGGGAATGCCGGGTCTGGGGCACACATAGTGAACTGTACCGTGAATTCATCCAGGGCAGCAATTTCTTTGATTAAGCCACCATATTCACAATCGGGGGCAGCTAAGGACATTGGTTCAAAATCTGCGGATGGTGCAACGGGTGCAGCCGGTTCAGCTGGCGCAGCGGGTGCAGCCGGTTCGGCTGGTGCAGCAGGAGCTGCAGGTTCTACTGGTGCAACAGGGGCTGCAGGTTTACAAGCAACCACGAGCATGCTGACAACCAGTAACATAAATATTACACTAAATAGCGATTTAGATCTCATCTTCTTCCTCCTAATTTGGCTTATGATTAAAACTTGGGACATTGGGGATAAATAAGGCATTTATTGAGATAGGGCACACCTCCTATTAAATTGAAATACACCTGAAAATTAGTTAATAGATTCAACCATTTTATATGACATTTGTCAATACTCCCGCAGGATGAATATAACCTGGCCAATCGGTTAGTAGAACGGTTTTTTTTCATTGTTGAAAATACGAAAAAAATCTAATATGATTTAATTGTCACAATGATTATCTCATCAAGGAGGAAAAATGACACAAGATCCTGGATTCGGTTATAAAGTTGTTGCCAACGTCTCAGGTGTAAAAGGTCATTGCAATGCTGGCCATCATGTTGATGAATCGTTTGAAATCAGTTGTTATCAGAGTAATGGTCTGTGTGGCTTCTTTTACCATAACATCTTCGCAGATTTGCAAACTTTCCAATTTGGCGGAAAAATGCCTTGGTGGGAAGGAGATTGTATCGAATTGCAATATCCGGATTCATACAATATGGTCACCATCAAATTGGAAAGATCAAATCATCGGGTTTGATCATCTCGCCCTCATCCAGATTCAATCATCCATCTTTCTTTCACCACTCCGTGTATTGACTTTAACTTTTCATGGGGGTATAATCACCTTCAATATACTCCCATGGAGTATATTGATAATCAGTTTTTATTTATAGAGGTGAGGGAATGCCATTATATGAGTATGTTTGTAATGAATGCGGTCAACCATTCGAGAAGATGATGCGTTTTAGTGAATTGAATCAATCTCCCAGTTGCCCAACCTGTGCTGGTACCAATACCAGTAAACAAATCTCATTATTCGCCAGCTCAAGCACATCCTCAGCATCATCCTCATCCAATTGCGGCAGCAGTCCCACCAGCCGCTTTCGCTGAGGAGGATAAATTGCCTGCGTGTCAGGTAGAAATCGGAATCTCATGCAACTCACCAATCAGGAAACAATCGATAAGCTGATCAAACGTCTTCGCCGAATAGAAGGACAGGTACGAGGTGTTCAAACGATGCTCTCAGAAGAACGCGATTGTAGAGAAATTCTGCAACAACTGAGTGCAGTTCGTTCTGCTGTTCAGAGTGTCAGTCTTCTCCTCGTCGAAGATTACATGTCAGATTGTTTAATAAATCTCGAAGAAAAAAATCCTCAGGAACGAGAATTATTATTGAAAGACATCATTCAAATCATGGGTAAAAATCCATAATGGAGAAAAAATGGGTCAAGTAAAAGTTAGTTGGCAACCTGGGGGCAGGATATTTATTGGCACTGATTCCACTAAACACTCGGTTGTATTATCCACCGTGGATGAAGGCGTCGGGATGAAACCCTCAGAATTATTGCTGGTTGCGGTGGGATCCTGCACGGCTGTGGATGTGGTCAATATTTTGGAAAAGAAGCGCATTCAACTTAACAGCCTGGAAATTCAGGTATCTGGAACACAGGATACTGAGCCTCCCTGGACCTTCCGAAAGATCCATATTCACTATAAAATCCAGGGTGCCGAACTGACCGATAAAGCTGTCGAACAGGCCATTCAACTTTCGGAGGAAAAATACTGTTCGGTGTCAGCTACTGTACGTGCGACAGCCGAAATAAGCACTTCCTACGAGATTTTCTAAGCAAGCGGCATCTTAAACTAAATCCGCCGGACTGACATCAAATTCATCCGGCGTAAAACGAAATCCTTTTAGATCCTTGAAGGTAAGCTGTTTGCCCTCCAGCTCCGGTCTCCCCATTCTTAATGCTTCAAATAAATAGGTATAGCTGGTCATTACCCGCGCTTTCCAATTTAAGTTCAGGTTACGAGCCACTTTTTGAATACTTTTCCCATCCGGTCCCTCGATCTCGATAAAATCACCATAAGGCAGTTCATCCAGGACCACGAGGGTATCCAGCAGTGAATAGGTAGTGCGGAATTTTTCATACTCCATGATCACTTCATACCCCAGACCTTCCAGCAATGTCCGCGTAGTCTCAAAATCATCCACCACCACTTCGATCTCCTGACGAATACTGACGAGCTTACCAGATTCGGCAGCACCTTTGAATGTCAGAATATTCTGTGTATCCTTACGCAGGCGTAAGACATGGCGTAAATTCCGTAAGCGTTGATCACCAGTATCAAAACGCAAATTGGACTCAAAGCAGCGTTCCTGAACGAGAATGCCCCCCAAATCCTTAATCTTTTTCTCAATATCCTGTAAAGAGATCACGTAAAATTTCACTTCAATTTCAACATCACTATTATTCTTCATCTTTATGTCCTATTGGCAACTTATTTTTTATCAGGTAAAAATAGCCAAATACAAAAACCAAATAAATTCCATTTGCAAAAATCCGAAATGGGAGATTATAAAATGAAATACTGCTTTGTGAAAAAATCAGATAATCCAGCCACCAGCCCAACGATAATACTAAGAGGCTGACCTGAACATACTTCTGGCTCCATGTTAACCGCATCCAAAGGCACACGGCACCAAAGGTTGCCACAATTCCAATAAATCCGCCACTTAGTAAACTATACCATGGTCCTGGTCGAACCCCAAATTGAAGCAGTGTGTCCCATTGATAAAAACTCTGGTATACGCGCAACCAGCCCATTACTGCGATGATGACCAGTGAAAATACAATGAGCTTCAATAAAAATGGTCGTTTCTTTTTTTCGTCTTTCATTTTATGCTGAAATTGTACCCGAACTTATCTCGGAAAGCCTAAAGGATATTTTAAGGATAGAATTGCAGCTCCCAGAGATGAACATGGGCTGGTTCCACATTATTCAGGTTTTTGACACGCACATCAATCCATTCGACTTTCATCAACTTTGGCAATGCCAATTCCATAAAGCGCGGATCGGGAGCTGCTGCCACTTGCATCGACAATGAAACTGGTTCACCCTCTCCAGGGGACCACGCTTTCACTTCGACCAGTGTGGCTTCTCCTCCTACTCGTACGATGATCTTCTCCACCATCCGGTAAGTGGGAAAGTGGACAATCAACTGCATTGGATTCGCTTCCCAGGTGCGGGCCAGGGTTGTTTTGTCTCTGTCAAATATATGGTGGATTTCACCCATATCCAGAGTCGAATATTCCACCGTAACGACTTCACCATCTGAAAGCATGACTTCATCCTTGTTTAAAAAACGTCTGGCAGCTTGTTCAGTCGCAAACATATCTTGAATATTCTCTATATATTCAACTTTAACGAAATAAAATCCTGGCTCCCCATTCGGATAATTTAACACTTTCTCCATCCGAATATTCGTGAATTTTTGACTCGCGAGCATATTTTCCATTTCATTCGGCAGCATTACAAATACTATTTCTGGATCGAGTGGTTTATATTCCTTGATAAAACCATCGATACTGCCCATCTGGAAGGGTAAGGGATCATCAAAGAAATAGCGTGCCAGGACATCCGCACCATTCGTCCAGGTGGAGGTGAGGTAAAATTTCTTTTCCGGCTCGATGTTTAATTCCTCTTTAATACTACCAAACACCTGTCTGGCTCCGTATTGCATCCCATATAGACCATAATTGGAGAACCAGGTCGGTCCGTTTTTTATTGCATCCACCAGCATATTGATGTTGAAAGCGACCAGAACAAAGAAGATAGTCATCCCAGCCCATAGCGGAAATTGGTCAGGAATCAGGCGTTGCTTACGAATTCTTTGAAGCAACCAATCCCAAACGACAATCATCCCAACTACTGTCATTATTGAAGCTGGAATCACCATCACCAGGGCACGTGTGATTCCCAAGGCAACCAGAGCGGCACCTGTAGGGGCTGCCAACAGCATGATCAGAAAAATGCGTGCCTGAGGTTGCCTTACATTTCTAATACACCACGCAATACCGAGTAATAGAAACGGGAAACCAGATTGCCATAAATGCCCATAATCCTTCATCAGGTGGCGCTCAAAATCATGTTGATTTGGAAGATACCAGTATAAGGGATTCAATCCTTTCAGATATTCCCCTGCAAATTTCCCGACCTTCTCTCCCCATGTAATATTCTGAATCCAATAGGAATTTAAAATTTCAAGATGGCGGATCGATTCACCGGGATGATCCAACCAGAAACGAAAAAACGGTAGCAGAAAGAACAACCCCAACCCAATCACTTTAAGGAAGGTCAGTTTGTGTTGCCAATGAAAACGTAGGTCGCTAAGTAAGAATCCGATCAGGGTAAAGCCAACGACTATCCGCATCGGGTTGTAACTGTAAAAAGCCAAAGCAGCAAAGCTGGCAGCAGCATATAGGAATCGGGTGTCCTTCATCCGGTATAAAGCATAAGAACATACAAATGCAGCATATAAACTGACCGCCATAGAGGTCTCAAATGCGGTGCGTGAATGCAAAAACCAGGCAGGCATTAAGGAGAGTACGCAAACCGCCAGCCATCCCCACCTACGGTTGAAAGCTTTTTCGATCATCAATCCCACGCCAATGGCTGCCAATAGTGACAATAGTACTACTGCCCCGCGTGTAACCCAAACTTGTTTTCCCAATAATAAAACTGGTAAGACCTGGTAATAAACGGAGGTGCTCAGATTGTATTGTCCACCATTCATAAAAAAGGTCGGTAAGAATTCACCATACGGGCTAAACAATTGGTCGCGGATGAGATCTGCGGCATGAACACTTTGAATCGCTTCGTCGCTGAAAAAATAGATCGGAAATTTTTCAATTCCCACCAACCGCACCACCAGATAAAGCACCAGTGCCAGAAGAAATGCGACTTTAACGGAAACGCTCCCCAGGCTAATTAAAGGCTTATTCAATCCCCGTGCTTTCCATATTTTTTTTGATTGGATTTTTCCATCCTGGTCAAGAAAATTAAATTGAATTTCCAGATCACTATCAGGCTGTAATTCAACTTCCAAATATAGTTTTTCGGGAGTTTGCTCTTGTTTTACTATTTTGGGACCCACAGAATCTTGCATCATTTTTGATTATAGCATTCCAGATTTCAAGTTTTTCCATCTGACAGGATCCTTCCACAATCAAAATGAGATATTCTGGAAAATGCCGTAAAATAGAAGAACAATGAAAGTGATTTTCTACGAGTACTTCTACGCCTACCAACACCCCTACAAATTCTGCAACTCCTACAATTACTCCGACAAATACTGTTACAATTGCACCGACAACAGCGGTACCACCAACGGAACCAGCCCCAATAGAAACATCCGAAGAAGGTACCGGCTGAATAAATTTTTTTAATAAAGCAGGTATTATGAGTGAAGAAATCACGATCGATATTTTCAATCATCTTGTAACCCTGGCTGCTCTGGAACTGGATGAAAAACAGGCAGTCTATTTGCGCCGCGAATTGAATCAACAATTAAAAGCGATCCATGAGTTGGAAGCCATTCCACTGGATGCCGATTTGACTATCACCCCTCACGGAGTCCCTTACACCCTAGAGACCAGCCCGGATTTGCGTGAGGACACCTGGCTGCCGCATCCCAACCCGAACGAAATTCTTGCGCAGGCACCTCAGGTGGAAGACCATTACATTATCGTACCCGATATTCCCCACGAGAAACTGGATTAAACCATGGAATTATGTGATCATTCAGCCCACGAATTATTGGATTTATTGAAGAAAAAGCAAACATCTGCACAGGAAATCGTTGAAAGCAGCCTGCAGCGCATTGCAAGCGTGGATGGACGTCCTGGCAGCCTGGAATCTGGCGATGAGAACGATCAGGACAAACAGAGCGTGCATGCCTTCATCTCTGTTTCGGCAGAACAGGCGTTGGCTCAGGCAAAGACCATTGACCAACAACGCATGAAAGGTGAGTCGGTCGGTTTACTGGCTGGAATTCCATTCTCTGTGAAGGATGTATTCTGTGTCAAAGATACCTATACGACAGCTGCCTCCAAAATTTTAGCCAATTTCAAAGCCCCCTATACCGCTACAACCGTTCAGCGCATGCAGGATCAGGGAGCTATCATGCTGGGAAAAGTCAACCTGGACGAGTTTACCTATGGTTCCTCGAACGAATCAACTGCTTTCCAGCCCTGTCCGCGTAATCCCTGGGAAACCAGCCGGGTACCAGGCGGTTCTTCCGGTGGCAGCAGTGTCTCGGTTGCTGCTGGGGAAGTGCCCTTATCGCTTGGGACGGACACCGCTGGCTCCATCCGCCAACCTGCCGCATTCTGTGGTGTGGTCGGGGTAAAACCTACTTATGGACGTGTCTCGCGCTATGGTATCATCGCCTTTGCTTCCTCACTTGACTGTCCGGGACCAATCGCCCGAAATGTCACAGATGCTGCTTTGATGCTTCAAGCAATCGCAGGACCTGATCCACGCGACAGTACCGCTGCCAACATGCCTGTACCCGATTATCTGGCAGTGCTCGAAAAAGGTGTAAAAGGCAAGCGCATCGGTTTATCCCCTGATTACTTCCAGATCAGTTATATGGATGCCAAGAGTGGTGAAATCCATCAGAAACCCGTTCAGGACGAAATCCGCGAGGCTGTATACCACACTGCTGAGGTTTTACGCAGCATGGGTGCCGAGATCATCGAAGATGTTCCCATGGTAAACACCCGATATGGAATTCCCGCCTTTTTTGTGATCAGCCGGGTGGAAGCTGCTTCCAACCTGCACCGTTATGACGGTGTCAAATATGGTTACCGAACCCCAACTGCAGAAGACAATTTGCGAGTCATGTACCGCAAAACCCGCAACGAAGCTTTTGGACTGCAACCCAAATTGCGAATTCTGATGGGTATGTACGTCAGTGCTGCCCAATACTCCGAACAATATTACAATCGTGCTCTCAAAGTGCGAGCTTTATTACGCCGTGATTTCGACCAGATCTTTGATAAACAGGGTAAATACCAGCTGGATGCGCTCCTGACTCCCACGACACCCACCACCGCTTTCCCCATCGGTGATGTGTACGGCGATTCAGTGCTGATGCAATATGCCGATCAGTTCACGGTACCCGCTAACCATGCTGGAATTTCAGGTCTCTCATTGCCCGCTGGAATTGCAGCCGATGGCCTCCCCATTGGGGTGCAATTATTGGGTGCTGATTTTACCGAAGATGTACTTCTGAGCATCGGCAGGGCTTTTGAAATTGGCACACAAGATGAATCCTGGCGAATACAAAAACCAGCTGTGCTCCGATAAGGTGAATTCATGATTGATAGTTCCCGCACATACCGCTTACATAATAATGTCTGGAGGTTTGGATGACCGAATATGAAGTCGTCATAGGTCTGGAAACACATATCCAGTTAAATACAAAAACAAAAATCTTTTGTGCCTGCAAGGCAGATTCATGGGATGATGAACCCAATACCAATATCTGCCCGGTTTGCACAGGTTTACCCGGCGTACTGCCCGTTCTCAACCTAGCTGTCGTCGAAAAAGGTGTCCTGCTTGCCAGAGCAATGCAATCCGAAATCCGGATGCGTTCCTTCTTTGACCGCAAAAACTATTTTTATCCTGATCTGCCCAAGGGTTATCAGATCTCCCAATACGATATGTCACTTGCCAGTGGGGGTTACCTGGATCTCCCGATGCCGGAAGGCTATATCCGCAGGGTCAATATCCATAAGTTACATCTGGAAGAGGATGCTGGCAAGACAAAAAACGCAGGAAAGCAGCGTCTGATCGATTTCAACCGCTGTGGTGTACCGTTGATCGAAATGGTCACCGGACCTGATCTGCGCTCGGCCAACGAAGCCGCCCAATACCTGATCCGACTACGCCAGTTACTGCGCTGGTTGGGTGTTTCCGAAGCAGATATGGAAAAAGGTCATCTGCGTTGTGATGCCAATGTATCCATCCGCCCCAAAGGCTCTGATCAACTCTTTACCAAGACCGAAATCAAGAATGTTAATTCCATTGATAATGTCCACAACGCCATCGAGCACGAGGTGGAGCGTCAGATTCGCGAGACGGAAGCGGGTAACCGCGTGCAGGCCTGGACCCTCGATTGGGATGAAGAGAAAAATGAACTACGCAAGATGCGCTCCAAGGAGACCGAGGCTGATTATCGCTACTTCCGTGAGCCGGACCTGTTACCCGTCGATCTGACACAATCCTGGCTGGATCAGATTCTGGCAGGGTTTCCCGAATTACCCTTGGAACGCAAAGCCCGATTTGTCTCTGAATACAAACTGCCCGAATACGATGCTGATATTCTGACCGGCGAACGTAATCTCTCTGATTATTTTGAGAGCGCTGTTCAGAAATATGCTGGCGATCCGAAGAAGGTCTCCAACTATCTGATGAACGATATTATGCGCATGTTAAATGAAAGTGGTAAAACTGCCAACCAACTGCAGCTAACCCCTCAATATCTGGCAGAAATCCTGAAAATGGTGGATGCCGGGCAGATCAACACTTCCACCGGCAAGAGTTTGCTGGATAAGGTGGAAACCAGAGGAGAGTCCCCACGGAAAATCGTTGATGAGGAAGGTTTAGGTTTGGTCAGCGATGATTCTGCCATTCGCTCCGTGGCTGAGAAAATCGTAGCATCCAACCCAAAGGAAGTCGAAGCATTCCGTGCTGGAAAAGAAACCCTGATTGGCTGGTTTACCGGACAGGTCATGCGCGAGATGCGCGGCAAAGCCGATCCCAAGCTGGCTACACAGATTTTACTGGAGTTGTTGAAGAAGTAAATTAGATTTGGATTGTTTCCGAGTGATAGAGCAAGAAAATTTAAAAAAATCTAAAACGCGGATAATTCATTTATCGCACGGAAATGAAGTGTATTCATTAATTCCATAAAGATGTTTAAATTTGTTTCACGATCCGATGAAGAAGGGATGATCGTGAAACCGGTTGTATCAAAGAAAATTTTCTTTGTTCTGGTTAGAAACCTCATTTCATAACCATCATTCCCTTCTGTTTTTAGAAATAAAGAAACGGGAAAGTCATCCAGAATGGTTGTCTCGCTTATCAAAGTATATTCCCCTCCAGTTATTAAATTATCGTATGATTCATCGTATTTTGTGATTGCATCTGAAATTTCTGGAAAAATAACAATACTGTACCTCAAAGAACCAATTTCTCCTTCATTCATATCAGGATTAATGAATCGGACATAAAGCATTCTGATACCTTTATTGGATATTAAATCAGTATGTTCCTGATCAAGGATTAACTCATTCGCATCAGGGAATTCAAAAATAAAATCAAAAAGATCTTCCCGATAAAATTCTCCCTGGAATGGTTTTTCTGTCGGACTCGGAGTTGGAGTTTGCGTAGGGATGATCGTAGGCAATATAATCCTGGTATTTTGAACAGTAGGGGTTGGGGTGACCAATCGATCAAATGGAACGCTGGAAATTGCTAATGAAAAACAAATCAAAGAATTTATTACTGCCCCAATAATGATTAAATTTTTATTCATTCATTTTTCCTATGAGGATTTTAAGACCATTATAGGTAATTTTCTTTGGTCTAAACTTATCACTTTTGTAATCCAGCAGAGACTTACAATAAATGAGCCCTTAATTAAAAGTAGAATAAATTAAAATCTTTTCACTCCTCTTGCGTTATGAACCTGTCAACAAGTAAAAAAAATTAATAGATTGAAATTCTATTTATTTTTAATAGATTGCGGTTTGAGTTCTGAAAAGTAACTGGAGAAATCAAAGTTAATCGTTGAATTGATATCTGCCAGAAGCATGGATGGATTTACTTCAGCCATGATAATGGTATAAAGATGTTGAAAAAAATGAATAAAAGGCTCCTGTGTGCGAAATGCGGTTCTTCGGGTGTATGGATCATATTGTGCATAGATTGCCAAATCACTCTGAATAAAAATTCCATCTGGAACAACACTAAGCGTTTCCATTTTTGATATTTGATAAAGTTTTATCAGTGCATCCTGATCTAGAGAATTAAAAAATGAGAAAATAAAGGTATTTGGAATGGTCTTTAATTTCAGCTCCATATAGTCCTGGGAGTTATTCGCTGAAATATTGTGTTTAGTTGTTTTCAGGTTTTTAACACTGGCACTATTACGAAAAGCCTGACTTAATTGGATCGGGTTGTTATTGGAAATAATTTCAATTGTTGCAATAACACTTTCGAGTAAGTACGTATCGTTGACACCAGATGTTTTAAAGACTGGATAATTCGATCGATAAAGGATTATGTCCTGGATAGATGATTTTTGGCTTGCAAAATCAATGACCTCACCGGCACCAATTTTTATTGTGGAGGGTAAAAATCTTTGCAGAAAAACCTGAATGAAATATTCTCTCAAAGAAATATAATTTTCGGCATGCTTTGGAAGCTTTGTATGAACCTTATTGGGTTCCAACAGAGATTTCTCTGTTTTCATGCAAAATTCTAAAAAAGGAAACATAACTAATCCTTAACAAAACTATTTAATTAGATAAATTCATTGTACTATAAATAGAAAATATATTCTATTTAATTTAAGATACAAATAGAATTTTTTAAGATTTATGAAATTAAAATTTATTGCCCCATGATACCCGCAACTCGTGCCCGTATTTGATTGGAATCGGGTTCTAAACAAACCCAAACGTTCACTGGTTTGTTCACAAGAATTAATTGACCTTGATTTGACCCTGGATCAACATTTACATCCAATGCCAGCTCGATTTCCTTACAAAGATTTGGGTCGGTGGCAACAACTGCTGCAACCAGGTCCCAAATATATGTCTTACCCTGCGGGTTCATTCCCAACACCATCTCCGCAAATTTCCTCGCCATGATAGCTTCAGGATGCCCATCCACCTTCCATTTTTTTATGTCCTTCATAGTCCAGGTGATTTTGTTGGTTGCATCAAGTGGTACAAGATGCAGATCTAAACCGGAAGAAAAAACCTCGCTGGCTGCCACAGGGTCAACCCAGATGTTCCATTCTGCTACTGTATTATTAATCTCCGGCCAATCGTGATTGATGTTCCCTGGTACATACACGCTGCCCCCCATCACGTAAACACATAAAATCTTGTTCTGAATTTCAGGATTTATACGTAACACTTCCGCAAGATTAGTTTGTGGACCGCTGATAAACATCATCACTGGTTGGGATGAATTCGCTAAAATCTCCAGGATAAGCTCTGTAGCAGGGCGAGGGGTTGTTGCAATCCCATTGTTGTCAAGCGGAACTCCAAAAAGCTGGTCACTGCCCTCACGCCAGGATTCTGGAAAGGCATTCTCGCCATTTAAAGGAGTATTTCTACCATATCCAACCGGGATATCTGCTCTACCCAAATCACCCAATAATTGAGCCATATGCTTGGCGAATACCTGCGGATGCGCTTCACCTTGAGAAATCGTGACAGCTTTGACATCATAATTGGGGTTCTGTAAAAAGTAGGTCAACGCTATTATCCCATCCGGGCTACCATCATCATCGAAGATCACCGGGATGGGATTATTCGAATTGGTAGGTTGTGGATAAGGCGTTCCATCAGGGAGTAAGCCCGATTGGTTCTTACAAGATTCAATCCTGATATCAGGAAACTCTCCCCTAATACATATGAGCGGCTCAACCCCAAAGGATTGAAGAATTGGACCTCTTATAAAGAGAAGGAGTAAGACAACTCCAAAAAATATAAAAGTGATTTTAAGGAATTTATTTTTCAAAGTGAAGCCTTTGATAAAAATCTGAATAAACAAGTGCATTGTTTAGGAAGCGACAGGTTTCCTTAATTTTGGTTTGATATCTGTAATTTTTTTATGTTTCGGATCTTTTGAGCATTTTAGCTTGTAATCAAGATCAACGGCCGATTTGCACTTGTGGCAATAACCGACAATCCCATATCGAGGGTTTTTCATAATATCAGTCCTTTGCTGATGGAACTCCTTCCGCTTGACATCCTCGGTTCCTTTTTTAAATCCCTCATCCAGACCTTTGGCAATTTCGTCTTCTTTAAATTTAAAAGCACTTTCCTTTTCGATGGTATATAGGAGCATTTCCATCGCATATTCATCCTGCATATCCAGGTTTTTATAAATCTCAGCTCTTTGTTTTGTTAATTCCATGAAGGGTGGTTTAAGATTTGCCATTCTGCTATTGATATTTTTCAAGGCTAATTTCCAATCCAATTTTGCTTCTTCCTCCATACCCAGATTTTGGAATAAATTTGCCCGTTCTTGCAAGTAATCAAAAGCTTGCATTAAAGGTGCTGAATTAATCGCAGAGCTGAAGTCTGAAATCGCCTGTCGTGGAATTAAAGAAATGTGTCTTTTAGCTCTCGTACTATATCTTTCATGAATCGGGACTTTTCGAAATGCTGATAATACACCCAGGCCAAACATAAAGACTCCAAATAGAATGATTCCCGCCAGATATATCCAGTCTTTACCATTAAATTCAGGTTTAAATCTAAAAAATAAAAAGCCACATCCAAAACTGACCAAAGCAAGGATTGTCGTTAGGATAAAAACTCCTAGCCTTTCAGCAAATCCAGCTCCTGGCAATAAATCAGCACCGCATTGACTGCATTTCTTTGAGTCGGGCTGATTTTGGTGATTACATTTCTGGCAGAAAATCGAAGGCTCTTTCAAATTTACTTCCAAAGATCGATTAAGTTGATCAATTTCCTGATGTTTGTTTTCAAGTTCAGACGTATCCGATTGACCTTCCACCAAAGCTGGATCTATGGTTGATACGTTCCAATCAATTTGCTTTTCTGGCATATTTTCGGCTATTATTTTTCGAACTGTTAGTCCCCGCAATGAAGCAATAATTGCCATTAACAACATGACAATACTGATTATTCCAAAGGTAACCCCAAATATTGGTAAAAGTAAAGTGACAATATTTTCAGAACGAGAGATCGGAAAAATTTTCTGGGTAAATGCCCACCAGGAAAACAGTAAAAATATAATACCCCATACAAAATAAGGTCGGATCATTTTCCACCGCGCCTGATGACAATATTTACACACCAACCAATTATCTTTCATGCTTTTTCCACAATTTGAACAAACAGACTTTTCAGACATTGTTCCTCCTGATAGAACCTTTTAAGAAAGCCAAGAATTAGATACAAACAATGAACCAAAATTACTTAAATTAAAAAAAATAGATTAAATGCTATGAGACATAAAACCGAATTGAAAAGGGATTACTACCAAATTACGTTCGCAGCTATATCCCCCATTACCTGGAGTTGATGATGAAAAAAAGGGGGGAATCCAAATACTATGGAAACAAATTAAAATAATTGTATAACTTAAAAAAGGTATAGACAAGTGGCAATTATTCATAATTTGACAGGCAAAGAAATATGAATTGTGAATCCTGCCCAATCAAACCTCAAATCTCCTCCCCATTCACCTTGAGACTTTTCACTATAGCCTAAAATAGTACTTGACATAGGACACTTGTTCGTGTTATTATATAGTACAAATATTCGATAATTAAGGAGTGTAACATGGCTAGAAAACGAGAAGGTCTCAGCGACCGCCATCGCAGGATCATGGAATATCTAACCGAGTTCATTGATGAATTTGGATATTCCCCTTCCATTCGTGAAATCGGGGATGCAATTGATGTGAAATCCACTTCTCTGGTGGATTATTACCTCAATCAATTAGAGGAGAAAGATTATATCTCCCGTGAAGGACGCATCTCCCGTAGTATTCGTGTGTTGAAACCCATGCGCTCTGCAGGAAAAGCGATCAGCACCAAAATCAAAGATGCTGTCCGCTCAGTCAACACCATGGTGGATTCACTCGTCTCCATTCCTCTGCGTGGCCGTATCGTTGCCAGTTCCCCCATCCCCATGCCCAGTTCTGATTTCAATTATTTTGATTCGGAAAGCGGCGTGGAAATTGCCCGCAGCCTCTTACCAGCCAGAGAACGTGTCAGTGAACTCTTCGCTCTCGAAGTCCAGGGAGATTCAATGATCGATGCAATGGTGAACGATGGTGATTTGATCATCATCCGGCCTTCCAATCAGGCTGCCAATGGTGAGATGGTTGCCGTCTGGCTGGACGATAAAGATGAAACCACCCTGAAATATTTCTACAAAGAAAAAAGCCGTATCCGTCTACAGCCAGCCAACCCCACGATGGATCCCATTTATATCGATAATCCAGAAGCTTTACGGATTATGGGAAAAGTCGTGATGGTTATCCGCCAATATAAGAGCGAATTACTTTAACTCTTTTCTTTTCAATCCACTAATATTTTCTAGCCTATTAATCAAAATAAAAAAACGGCTGTGTTTTGACAGCCGTTTTTTTTGATATCCAATATGGATTAGACAACCACTACTTCAGCGCCTGCGTCAGCAAGTTTCTTCTTGGCATCTTCGGCTGCTTCTTTGGAAACGCCGGTGAGTACTTTTGAGTCAGCAGCTTCGGCCATGTTTTTGGCTTCTACGAGACCCAGGTTGGTGAGTTGACGAATAACCTTAATGGTTTCGATCTTCTTGGGGCCAGCGTTCTTCAGCACGACGTCGAATTCTGTTTGTTCTTCAACTTCTTCGACTGCAGCAGCAGGGCCGGCAGAAGCAGCCATAGCGGCAACTGGTGCGGCGGCGGAAACGCCCCATTTTTCTTCCAACAACTTGACCAGGTCAGCAGCTTCCAATACGGTAAGCTCGCTCAACATATCTACGATTTTATCTAAATTAGCCATTTCTAATCACTCCTTAAGTGTTTTTTTGATAATTTTTTTCCTGTTGCCAGGAACTTTTGATAATTTTTTTCTTATCCTTGTTCAGAATAAGCTTTTACAACAGCAGCCAATCCTCGGGCAGGTTCTGCAATCGTACGAACCAGTTTACTGGCTGGTGAATTGATCAAACCTAACAGGGTAGCGCGTAACACTGGTAAAGCGGGTAAATCTGCCAACGATTCAACATCTTTCTGGCTGATTTTACGAGTTCCCAGGTAACCACCTTTTACAGCAAAAATTTCGGACTTCTTTGTTACGTCTTTGAACACTTTTGCCAAGGCAGGTGCATCACTAAATGCGAAACCAGCCATGGTAGTACCTTCCATTTCGAACTTCTGGTCGATTCCAGAGTTTTGGAATGCTTTGGTCAATAATGTGTTCTTAACGATGTGAATCTCACTACCGGTTTCACGTACCTTGGTACGCAGGTCATCTATTTCTTTCATGGACATTTTATTGTATTCAAGAAAGAAAACTGCTTCACTCCCCTGCAACCATTGCTCATACTGAGCCATCATTTTCCCTTTATGTTTTTTGGTGAAAGCCAACGACAATCACCTCCTTTCTGTCTTCTAAAATAAAAAAGTCTTTACTTTTTGCCAAAGTAAAGACTTCAAATATGACAATGCAGCCTTATTCAAAAGGCATTTCGTCTTTCAGTCTCCACCTCGGCAGGTTATTAAGCCCTAAGGCCCCAGCTTTCTTCGGTGACAACCTATTGTACCACAACAAGGTTTATTCACATTGTAAGGATCTGACTATTCTTTATTTTTCATTGCCTGTGCGACAGTTGTGTCCACCTTGATTCCGGGACCCATAGTAGAAGCAATTGTTACGCGGCGAATATAACTGCCTTTGGCACCTGATGGCTTGGCTTTTCGAATTGCTTCCATTAATGCTGACATATTTTCAAACAATTTCTCGATTTCAAAGGAAACTTTTCCTATCGGTGCGTGAATATTAGCGGTCTTATCCAGACGGAATTCCACACGACCTGCTTTTGCTTCTTCGATGGTACGTGGCAAATCCTGCGCCTGCACAACGGTTCCAGCTTTGGGGTTTGGCATCAAGCCACGCGGGCCTAACACACGACCCAGTCGGCCAGCTTTACCCATCATATCCGGTGTGGAGATCGCCACATCAAAATCGGTGAAACCATCCTGAATTTTCTTGATCCATTCATCATCATCAGCGACATAATCTGCACCAGCTTCACGAGCCAAAGTAGCGCCTTCACCTTGTGCAAAGACCAAAACACGGACGGTTTTACCCAGACCATGGGGAAGAACGACGACATCTCGAACCTGCTGGTCAGCCTGACGGGGGTCCAGACCGGTGCGTAAATGAATTTCTACAGTCCCATCAAATTTTGTAAACGATAAATCTTTCACCATTTGCAGGGCTTCGAGAGGATCGTAATATTTCTGTCGATCAACTTTTTCCAGCGCTGCTTTAAATTGCTTTCCTATTTTTGCCATTTTTTCTCCTCGTGGTTCCAACGGGTAATTTCACTTACCCTCCCACAATTTACTAATCTACCACCGTAATACCCATGTTGCGGGCAGTACCTTCAACCTGTGCCATTGCATCTTCAATATCAACTGCATTCATATCTTTGAACTTGATATCAGCAATTTCACGCAACTGGTCACGAGTAACTTTTCCGACTTTTTCACGGTTCGGAATTGCAGACCCCTTTTCAATGCCCGCAGCCTTTTTCAATAAAAATGCTGTAGGTGGTGATTTAAGGACAAATGTGAACGAACCATCCGAATAAACGGAAATTTCTGCTGGAATAATTTCTCCCGCTTTGTTTTGTGTGCGGGCGTTGTATTCCTTACAGAACGCCATAATATTAACACCATGCGCAGCAAGCGCAGGACCGACGGGTGGTGCTGGATTTGCTTTACCGGCAGTCAACACCAACTTTACAAATGCTTTAAATTTCTTTGCCACTATTACTCCTTCGTGGTTTTATCGGATTGTTCATCCTCCCACAATATTTAAGGCACTCAAACAAGTGCCAGATTTACGATTTTTCTACCTGCAAAAAGTCAAGTTCAACGGGGGTCTCACGACCAAAGAAATTGACCATCACACGAACTTTGGTACGATCCAGATCAATCTCAGCAACGGTGCCACGAAAATCATTGAAGGGTCCGTCCACAATCCGCACGCGTTCTCCAACTTTGAATGATACTTTCACATGCGGTGCTTCGGCTTCCATTCTACGCAGGATTTGTGATACTTCATCACTACGCAATGGGGTTGGTTCGTTACCCATTCCCACAAATCCGGTTACACCAGGGGTATTGCGCACGACATACCAGGACTCTTCGCTCATGACCATATTGACCAGAACATATCCCGGGAATACGTGGCGTTCGACAGTTCGGCGTTTACCATCTTTGACTTCTATTTCTTCTTGTGTAGGGATAACAACGTCAAAAATTCTGTCCTTCATGCCCATGGAATCAATTCGTTGTTCCAGATTATGGCGCACTTTATTCTCATAACCAGAATAACAATGGATCACATACCAATGTGTTTCGCCATCGCGTAAATCAGGATCCAGTTCCTCTATACCTGATTTTTCTTCTACTTCATTCAATTCCAAATTTTCAGGTTCTTCTTCTGGAATTGTCTGATCGTTCAAATTATCTTCCATCGGTTATCCCTCAACTAACATTGGCTCTTAGAGAGCCACCAGAGCAGCAATCACTCGAGAAAATATAAAATCTAAAAATCCCAAGATTGCTGCCATAACAAAAACAACGATTAGCACAATTTTTGTTAATCGCCAGGCTTCTTGAGGAGTTGGCCAGCTAACCTTGCGTAACTCGCCAATCGTTGAACGCCACCAACGCGCTACCCGGTTTTGTTTCTTTTTTGCGGTATGCGAAGGTTTATCTGAACGCTTATCTGAACGCTTAGTTGTTTCACTTTCTTTCGGTTTTAGAAACTTAGCTGCCAATTTTTTCTCCTTTTATACATCCAAAACGCCGCCTGGTTGGACGGCGTTGTCGGAACTTTCAGGCAGGCGAGGCAGGAATTGAACCCACAACCCCCGGTTTTGGAGACCGGTGCTCTGCCAAATTGAGCTACTCGCCTGAGATGACTGTCATTTGTATTTAACATTCACGAATCCCACAAATGACTGTCAATGAAGTTACTTCGTCTCGCGATGCTGAGTGTGCTTCCGACAACGCGGACAGTATTTATTTAATTCCATACGAGCCGGGTCATTACGTCGGTTCTTTTGAGAAGTGTAATTCCTCTCTTTACATTCACCACACGCAAATGTGATTACTGGGCGGACATCTTTCTTTGAAGCCATAGTCTTTCACGGGCGCAACTTGATCCGTGACCTGGTTGCGCCCATCTCCTTTACAAAAAATTACTGAAGAATCTTTGTGATCACGCCGGCGCCTACTGTCAGGCCGCCTTCGCGAATAGCAAATTTTGAACCCTGTTCCAATGCAACCGGGACGATCAATTCGACCATCATGTTGACATTGTCACCGGGCATTACCATTTCCACACCTTCTGGTAAGGTGATCGATCCGGTTACATCCATCGTTCGAATGTAGAACTGTGGGCGGTATCCCGGGAAGAATGGTTTGTGTCGTCCACCTTCATCGCGGCGTAATACGTACACTTCCGCCATGAATTTGGTGTGTGGGGTGATGCTGCCAGGTTTGGCGATTACCATTCCTCGTTCTACATCATCGCGGTTGATACCACGCAGTAATAAGCCCAGGTTGTCCCCAGCCATTCCCTGATCCAACAGTTTGTGGAACATTTCTACGCCAGTACAAACTGAGTTCATGCTCTTTTCGCGCAATCCAACAATTTCTACCGGTTCGCCGACTTTGACCAGGCCACGATCCACACGTCCGGTTACCACGGTTCCTCGACCTTTGATCGAGAAGACGTCTTCCACCGGCATCATGAAGGGTTTGTCAATAGCGCGTTCTGGTTGGGGAATATAGCTGTCAACCACATCCAGCAGCTCTCGAATACTATCGTATTCGGGTGCCATCGGGTCGGTTGAAGTGCTTTCTAATGCTTTCAAGGCTGAACCTTTGACGATCGGGGTCTCATCTCCGGGGAATTTGTACTCGGTCAACATTTCCCGTAACTCCAACTCCACCAGTTCGATCAATTCAGGATCATCCATTTGGTCGGTTTTATTCAGGTACACGACGATGCTTGGTACTTCCACCTGGCGTGCCAGCAATACGTGTTCACGTGTCTGTGGCATCGGTCCATCAGGAGCTGCTACTACGAGTATGGCTCCGTCGACCTGGGCTGCACCGGTGATCATGTTTTTGATGTAGTCGCGGTGACCAGGCATGTCTACGTGCGCATAGTGCCGTTTGGCTGTCTGGTATTCTACGTGTGCAATATTGATGGTGATTCCGCGGGCTTTTTCTTCCGGTGCATTGTCGATACTATCATATGCACGAAATTCCCCGAATCCCATTAACTGACTGACCTTGGTGATCGCTGCTGTCAGCGTGGTCTTCCCATGGTCAATATGTCCCATTGTTCCCACGTTCAGGTGGGGTTTGCTGCGATCAAATTTCTCTTTCGCCATTTTTCACTCCTCGAGTTTTAATTCATTTATTCGATGTGCTTTTCCGGCAAAAAGAGCCCTCAATGGGACTTGAACCCATGACCTCGCCCTTACCAAGGGCGTGCTCTACCAACTGAGCTATGAGGGCTTGCCGTTCCTGTCGTACTCCCTTTTATGAGGGTCTTCGGCCAGAAAAAGACTAGTGGGCAGTGAAGGATTCGAACCTACGAAGTCGTTGACAGCTGATTTACAGTCAGCCCCCTTTGGCCACTTGGGTAACTGCCCATTCTTTTTCCCGAACCGTTGCCGGTTCGTAAGCAGGATTGTTCGAATCAATCCCGCTCACCAACC
>Ga0351872_1039_pt1 | contig 54190 bp, 9 predicted proteins | sample TotcelFGM3001N10_FD_206788 | JGI IMG/M metagenome (GOLD analysis project Ga0351872, IMG submission 206788) | Enriched cells from coal bed in the Powder River Basin, Montana, United States - Total cells FGM rep2 HSBNCT.FGM.300.1.N10 ... | reverse complement strand
GGCGTCCAAGCGAACACGCCCGTCGCAGGCGTGAACGTGGCGCCGGTCGGCAGATTCGACGCGCTCAGCGTCAGGGCGTTGGCCGGAACGTCGTTCGCATCGGAGGCCGTAACGGTGAACTGCAACGCGACCTCTTCGTCCACCGTCTTGCTGCCGATCGAGGCCAGGATCGGCGCATCGTTCACCGACGTCACCGTCAGCACGAACGTATCCACGGCCGAACCGCCGTCGCCGTCCGTCACCGTCACGGTGATCGTGGCCGTTCCGAACTGGTTGGCCGCCGGGGTTACCGTCACCGTGCGCTCTGCGCCGCTGCCACCGAACACGATGTTGGCATTCGGCACCAACGTTGTATTGGACGAACTGCCGGTCAGGACCAAGTCCGCGACCGGCGTCTCGGCGTCGCCGACCGTGAACGACAGCGCAGCCGTGCTGGTGTCCTCGTCGATGGTCTGGTCGGCGATGTCGCTGATCGTCGGCAGAGTATTGTCGTTGTCGGTGATTTGTACCGTGACTCCGTCGATGGCGATTTCGTCGTAGTCGTTATCAGTGCTGGTTGCGGCATGCGTGATGGTGCCGGTATGGGGGCCTTCGGGGTCGAGATCGTCCACGGCGGTCACGTGGACGGTCTGCGGCTGGACGCCATTGGCCGGCGTAAAGGTCAACTGGATGGTAACTCCGGCGCCGGCCCCCAGATCGAGTTGGGCGTCGGGAGTGACGGTGACGGTCACGTCGCTGGTGGGCAGCGTGTTCAGGAAGATCTCGTAGGAATCGCCACTTGGCGCGCCTTCGGTGACATCGGTGCTGACGCCGCTCTGGCGGACCGTCACGCTGGGCGTCTGAAACTGGCGATTGCCCAGATCGACGTCGGCCAGATCCTCGCCGTTAGCCAGCGTGACGGTCTGCGCGCCGGCGGTGTTCCGCAGCACGGATAGCGTGCGAGCGGTCTTGTTGACGACCAGGATGTCATCCACGCCGTCGCCGTCAAGGTCGGCGACGCCGACCGTTTCCGGTGAATTACCGGTGGAAAAGGCCAGCGGAGCGGCAAACGTGCCGTTGCCGCGGTTCATCAGCAGCGAAATGCTGTTCGTGGTACGGTTGGCGACCACGATGTCGGGGAAACCGTCCCCATTGAAATCGCCGGTGGCGACGTGCAGCGGCGTCGCGCCGGCGGGATAAGCGACGCCGGCCGCAAAATTCGCGCCGCCTTGATTCAGCACCACCGTGACATCGCCGGAATCCCGGTTGGACGTGACAAAATCGAGGTGTGAATCGCCATCAAAATCGGCAACCGCAATACCGGTTGGTACGTCGCCCACGGAGATGCGGCGCGAGCCGCCGCTGGACAATCCCGTAGCGCCATTCAACTCGATCAGGACATTATCGCTAGTCAAGTACACCAGGGCAACGTCGTCGAGGCCGTCGCCGTTGAAGTCACCCACCGCGGTATCACGCGGCAGATCCACCCAGACCGGCCAGGACGAGATCACGGAGGTGAAAACGGCGTTGCCGTCGTTGGCGAATACGATCCAGCTGTTGTCCAGGGCGAGCGCGGTGAACAGATCCAGATCGCCGTCCTGATCGCTGGCAAAGCGGCCGGCGGCGACCACCACGGGCTGCTCGTGACCGTCTCCGATGTCCACACTGAGCCCGCTGGCGAGTTCGGTGGGGTAGTTGCCGGATCCGTCGTTTCGCCTCACGGAGATGGTATTGCCCGCCGAGTTCGCGGTGGCAAAGTCCAGCCCGTTGACACCGTCAAAATCGCCGACGGCAATCGCGACCGGATTGCCGCCGACAGTAACGGAGCCGGCCAGGCGGGTGAACCCGCCGTCGCCGTCGTTCTGCACGCGGACTACGGCGCTGGAACCCGGTATGACGACCAACGCGTCCAGATCGCCGTCGCCGTCGATATCAGCCAGCGCCAGATCCGTCGGATCGTTGCTGGTATTCAGCGCCGTTGTTTGCGTCGCAAACGTCGGGACCCAGCCGGAGCGGATGACTTCGGCCACCTGGTACGTTCCGGCGGCCACGCCCGTGAACGTGTAGCGGCCGTCGCTGCCGGTCACCTCGAAACGCTCGCCCTCGTCCAGGATGCCGTTGCCGTTGGTGTCCAGGAAGATCGTCCAGCCCTGCAAGCCCGGCTCCGCGCCATCCTGAATGCCATTGCCGTTCTGGTCGTGGAACTTGACGCCGCTGATCGAACCGGCCGCGCTGGCATTGACCACGATCGCCGCCGTTTCAGTAGCGGTGCTGAAAGCCGTCGTGCCCCCGTGGACGGTCACATCCGCCGTACCGCCGTTGCTGCCGCTGGTCTGATCCCAAGCTCGGAATGTGATTCCGGGATCGACCGTGCCGCTCCACTGGACGTCGGGCACGAAGCGGACCGCGGTGGTCGAGTCCGCCGCCAGCAGCCGGGCCGACGACTCGGACGGTGCGCCCAAGGCTGTCCACGTACTGCCGTTGTCGGTGGTGTATTGCCAGGTCCCGTGGCTGTCGTCCACCGCCACGACCGCGATGCCTTCGACCGGGCCCGCGTCGACGTCGGTGATCCGGTCACCACCCGCACTGGCGATGATCCCGCTGACCAGCGTACCGCTGTTGGTCACGTCATCCTGGTCGACCGCCACCAGCGTCATCGTCCCCGTGTTGTCCAAGACCGGGGCATCGTTCAGGGCGTTGACGACAATCTCCGCCGTCGCGGTCGCGGTGCTGAAAGCCGTAGTCCCGCCGTTGGTCGAGCTGTCGGCCGTGCCGCCGTTGCTGCCGCTGGTCTGGTCCCACGCTCGGAAGGTGATTCCCGGATTGACCGTTCCGTTCCAGTCAGCGTTGGGTACGAAGCGGACCTTGGTGTTGGCGTCGGCCGCCAGCAGGCGGGCCGACGACTCGGATGGCGTACCGAAGGCCGTCCACGTGCTGCCGTTGTCGGTGGTGTATTGCCAGGTCCCGTGGCTGTTGTCCACCGCCATGACGGCGATGCCTTCCACCGCCCCTGCGTCCACGTCCGTGATCCGATCGCCCTCCGCGCTGGAGATGATCCCGCTGACCAGCGTGCCGCTGTTGGTCACGTTGTCCTCGTCGATCGCCGCCAGCGTCATGATTCCCGTATTGTCCAACACGGGGGCATCGTTCACGGCGTTGACGACAATCCGCGCCGTCTCGGTCGCGGTGCTAAAGGCCGTGGTTCCACCGTTGGTCGAGGTGTTGGCGGTGTCGCCGTTGCTGCCGCTGGTTTGGTCCCAGGCCCGGAATGTAATGCCCGGATCGACCGTCCCGTTCCAGTTCGCGTTGGGGACGAAGCGAACCTTGGTGTTGCTGTTGGCTGCCAGCAGCCGAGCGGCGGTGTTCGAGGGCGTGCCGAACGCGTACCAGTTCGTGCCATTGTTGGTCGTGTACTGCCAGGTCCCGTTGGCGTTGTTCACCGCCGCCACGGCGATCCCTTCCACCGCCCCCGCGTCCACGTCCGTGATCCGGTCGCCCCCCGCGCTGGAGATGATCCCGCTGACCAGCGTCCCGCTGTTGGTCGCGTTGTCCTCGTCGATCGCAATAAAGGACATCGTGCCACTAGGATCGAGGACCGGCGCATCGTTGAGGGCAGTGACAAGGATCGAGGCTGTGTCGTAATCGATGCTGAAGGGCGTGTTCCCGTTGCTTGGCGTGCCGACGTTGACCTTCGTGCCCTGTTGCCCGGCGGTCGTGCCCGTCTGGTCCCACGCTCGGAACGTGACGGTCGCCGTGCCCCCGTTTTTCCCATCCGGGTAGAACCTGAGAAGGTCCGTGGAACGTAACAGCAGGGCCGAGGTGCCAGAGACCGTACCCACGTTTGACCAGGTGGACCCGCTGTTGATTGAGTACTCCCAGCGCCCCGTGCCGGTAATCGTCGTCCCGACCAGGGCAATCCCTTCGACCGCCCCGCTGTCCGCGTCCGTAATGTGGTCGCCACCGGCGCTGGAAATGATCGCGGACACCAGCGATCCCGCGCTCGCCGTGTCGTCCTCGGTGATGGACGAGAGCGTGAACGTGCCGGCAGTGTCCAAAACCGGCTCCGTGTTTGCCACCAACGCGGCATAGGCGTCCAGGCGTCCGTAGCCGTACTGACTGTTGAAACCACTCGTGTAGGGAACCCCGCCAACCTCGTCCGCCGTGTTGCGCATCGTCCGCCGGACCTGCTCGGCCGTCAGCGTCGGCTTGCGCGACAGCAGCAGCGCCCCGATCCCGGCGGCCAGCGGCGAGGCGGAAGAAGTCCCGCTAAAGCTCGAGGTGTAATCCCCTGAACTCCCCGACGTCGTATTGTATCCGTCCGCTCCCGTGCGATCCGTCGTGGTGATGCCACCCAGTCCGCCGCTGCTTGGAGCTACAAAATCCAGTGCGGAACCATATTGGCTGTAGTAAGATCGATAGTCAAAATCGTTGCTGGCCCCGACAGCGATGGTATACCCGAGGCTACTGAGACTAGCGGGGTAGCCGACCGATGTCGCCACCGTCGGGTTACCCGACGTTCGGAAATTTGTAATTTCACCCCATGTGCTTCCGCCGTTAGAGGAATACCAGAATTCCACGCCATCCCAGAAGTAGGGTGGATACGAGCCTTCACTAGAAACCCACAGCCGGAACGTCAAGTTGCCGTTGCCCGAAAAACTCGGCGATCGCAAACGAGTTTCCTGTGAATTGCCAATTGTGCCGGCCTTAGCGACATAGTTGTCGGTTCCAATGCTGACATAGGCGTGAGTAGCATCGGATACAATGGACCAGTTGGCGTTCCCTGACGTGGTCCATCCTGTCGGCATCGTCGCGCTTGTGAATGTCTCCACGTTGCCGTTCGGGAATTGGACCATACCCAGCCAGGCTGTGTCATATCCGGCTGAATAACTAGAATCCTTCTTGTACCGCCATTCGACCATGAAGTTGCCGCTGCCGACGCCAACAACGTAATCGGAGTATCCCGACGCACGGTTGCCCGATGAGACGAAGATCGGCACGCCCTTGCCGCTCCGTCCGTTCGTATGGGTCCAGCTGAAGGCGTTGGTCACCGCGGTGTTAGTCACCCAGCTCCAACTGAAATTGAGAACGTCGGCCCCGCGCCAGCTTCCGACACCGCTCCGCGTACTGCCGCCCGCATAGCGGATGGCAGACACGAGTTGGGCGTCCGTGGCATAGGTTGTCCCGGTGGCCATCTTGATCGGCATGACCTGCACGCCGTACGCGACCCCGGCCCCACCCAGGCTGTTATTTCCTATTTCCCCAATGACTCCGGCGACTGCCGTACCGTGGTTGTCATCGGCGTGCGAAGGATTCGGGTTGGCGGTGTCCGCCACGAAGTTCCACCCATTGATGTCATCGATGTAGCCATTGCCGTCATCGTCCACGCCGGTGGTGCCCGAAGCCTCAGTCGAGTTCTGCCAGATGCTCAAGTCCGGATGATTGGTCTGCACGCCATCGTCCAGTACAGCGACCACGACGTTGCTGCTTCCGGTCGTGAGAGCCCAGGCTTCCGGAGCATTGACGTCGGCGTCGGCGGTGCCCCCGGACTGGCCCGTGTTGTTCAAATGCCATTGACTCGAGTACAACGGATCTGCGGTGTATTTGATCGCTTCCACGTGGGAATTGGGCGAAGCCCAGGCTACCCTGGGATCGCTGCGCAACTGGTCGGTCAGGCTCAGGACGGCCAACCCGCCGCCCGAAGCCACAGTCGCCACGAACTGGTCGGTGGTACAGTCGATGGGCCGATAGCCGCTGTAGGTGGGGTTGGCGAAGTACTCGATTGGATCGACGCCCGGTTCCAGCGCGATAATGACTTCGTCCGTGATCCATTGCTTCAGCCCCGCCTCGCCGTTGATGAATGCCGGGCTCGCCCAGGCCACCGCCGGGTCCTGTGCCATCGACTGCAGCGCAGCATCGAGATCCGCAAAGGAACCCGAAACTGTGACCGCCTGCTTATCGAGTAGCACGCTCATCTCGACCTGAGCCACGGGGGAGGCCAGTGCCAGAACGAATTGGGCCTGATGGATGTCGTGGACGGGCTCTCGGAGCCCCACAACCACCTCGTCGAGGCGACGATACAACGGCACCTGGCGGCCATCCGCCCAATAGTAGTCGCCGCGGTCGATCCACGGAGAAGCGGCTTTGCTGTCCACCGTCAGGAACCTATCTCCCGAGCCCGCCGTCTCCGTATCGCCAAGGGCCGATGTGGCAAGGGCGGCGTTCGTTTCCGCGCTAGATAGGCTCAACCTTTCGCTCGCGAACGGATCGATGCCGGCCAGCAACCGCCGATCCTCGAGCTGTTCCAACAGCAGCTTGCGGCGCCGCGGGGGCTTGCGGCCTTTCATGGCGTTCTTGCGAGATTTCCGAGACGCGCGGGAACCGGTTGTGGGATCAAGCGTCGAAGCGTGCGGGGTCATGCCAGAAACCTCCGAAACAGGCCAAGGAGGAAAGAGAAGGGATACGCAACAAGACGGCAGCGGGGCCGCGGGAGTACGCGTAAGGGCGGCGGAGCTTTCCGCGACGCCGGGAATTCGAGAACGAGCTGGACGCTCGGCGCGCTGCAAATCGGGGCTCGCATGGCGCGGGGATCTCGCCGAAAGCTGCGTTGTTCATCCGCCTCGGCTTGCTCACGCGAAGTTCTCCCTACGCTGCAGAAATGCACCGGCGGAATGTCGCCGATACCCAAGGTGAATTCGACAGGCGGTATTCAACGTACCAGATGAAAATGCGGATACAAGTCGGAAGAAGTACAAAATCCTGTTTTTCTTGGGGGGTGTGGATTTAGTTGAACATGGCGATGCGGGCCAGGGGGCCGTGCCATACCTGAGATCTTCCCCGCTGACGCTTCGCGTTTTCGCCGAGCGGTGCTCCGATCGACGCTCCTTGTCGAGTCGGCATCCCCCACGTGCTGAAGCAAAGCACCCTCACAATACCGGCAGCAAGGGCCCAATGCCACGTCCACTGCGCCTGGACATCGTGAGCCGCAAGCGGGTGGGTGCATGCTGCGGATCCGGCGGCTGGCAGCCTTGCCGCTCACCGAATATCGGACGGTGGTTCTCGAACGGGTGCTAACCGCCTGCCGCTGGCGAGGGCCGCTGAGGGTTCTCCGCCGAGTCCGCGGCCGCGATATCGTCTGCCAGGTCGTCCAAGACGCTTTCCAGCGGTGACAGTTCCAACTCCAAGTCATCGAATAGTCCGTCTCGCGCGTTGCCCGATGGCCTTTCCCCTTCGGCCGCTCCCGGTTCCAAGCCGCTGGCCGCTGCGGTTTGCGCGTTCAAATAATTGATCACCAGCAAGACATCCTGGGCCGTACAGACCCGGTCGTTGTTCACATCGTAATAGTAGCCTGACGGAAATGGGACACCCCCCGCGGCTTCGGCGTTCAGCCGATTGATCACGATCATTGCATCCAGCGGCGTCACCCGACCGTCGCCGTTCACGTCCAGCGCATCGACCGCGTTGTGCCAAGGCGTCTGGCCGTCGTCGATCGTCACGATGCCATCGACCGTGTCGTTGGCCGCGTTGGTCGGCGGCGGATTCAGTACCAGCTCCCGCAAGTCCGTGCCGAACACGCCCGTCCGGCCAATCCCCAGCGTGTTCAACAGGTTGATTGCCGCCGGACCCACCACCGCGTCCGAGGCGATGGCGACCGTAAATGTCACCAGGTTGCCCACGGTGCCGAAGGGCAGCAGCGACGTGCCGACCATCGAATCGGCCGAGAAGATCAATCTGCCGGGTGCGGGCTGCGTCAGCGAGCCCATCAGATCCGTGCCCTGCAACAAGTCCCCGATTTTCGCCTGGCTGACCGTGAACTTGTCCGCGTCAAATTCGAGGAACAGATCGAATCCGCCGATCGTCACGCCGGCCGGCTCCGTGACCTCGATCATGACCGGCAGCGAAAACGTCTGGCCCGGCGCGCCCCCAAGATCCCGCGGGATGTAGATTCGCGGGTCCGGACCAGTGGCCGTTGGCATGGTCAGCCCCGTTGGCAGCGGGGGAATGTTCGGCACGGCGATCAGCCCGATCGCCCGCCGGATGCTCGTCGTGTCGTTGGCCTGGATGTACCCATTCCCGTCGATATCGACAATCAGCCCAGGATCGGCCAACTGGTACGCCGCCAGCCCGGTATTGATCACGCCGATGATCCGCCGCGTCAAGGTCGCATCCGGCGAGTTGTACCAGCCGTCGCCGTTGGCATCGCCCAAGAACGCGGCGATGTGAATCGCATCGTCGTCGCGTGACGGCACTTCGGCCTCGCCGCTGTACACCTGCAAATCCGCGATGTCCAACACATGCTTGCCAGCGTACGGCGCGTCGTCCGGCACCACCGCCGTGAATGACCCGACAACCAGCGGCCCAGCGACATCGGCCAAGCCCGTAGCCGCCGTGATCGACAGCACGGCCACTCCCGACGTCGAGGTGTTCAGCACATAGGCGGCCCGCGACTCGACGGCCGGGTCCAGTATGAACGCCGAGATGGTCAACAGCGCCGGATCGTAGTGGACTTCCAGACTCACCTCTGTCACGCCTTGGCCGTTGCTGATACTCAACGGCAGCCCAGCCGTCAGTTCGCTGGCGGGCACGTTGAGCGGTTGGCCGTAGCCGCGCGTCACATTAGGCAGACTGACGGTGACTGCGTTGGCTGCCGGCTCCAAGATCGTGAACGCCGTCACAAAATCGCCGCCCGGCGTGCCGTCCTGGTCGCCGTCCAACAGGTTGCCGCCGGCATCGCGGAATGCCGTAGCGGCACTCGTGAGCGTCACGGAATAATCGTCGGGCTGCAACAGGCCTTCGGTCTTGATAAAGGTCGCACTGCGCAAGTCCGGATCGAGCACCAGCGAACCGCGGACCGTCCCCGAGTTCTTGCCGGTGAAAATCACGTCGGCGGCGCCAAAAACACCGCCCTGGTCGTACAGGTTCAGGACGCTCGGCTCCAAGTCCTGATTGAAACTCGCGCGGAACCCGGTGCTGGTGGGCGTCAGGCTGGTGACAATCAGATTCGTGTCGAAATTCCAATCCGCGGAGCCGGTGATCCCGGCGAAGTCGTTCCCAGCCAGATCCTGGAAAGCTCCAGCGGCCACTTCGACGTAGAAATCTGTCGAGCCCGCCAGCAAGTTCGCCAGAACGATCGTCACCGTCACCCCATCCACCGTAACCCCCGCGCCGGCCACGTCGATCGTCTCGACCACCGACGCGTCGCTCGCTTGCTTCAATATGATCGATCCGGTTCCCTTCCGGATCGGCTCGCCAAACGTGATGGCTAGACTCGTGTCGGCCGGCACACCCACAGCATCATCCGGCGGTGACAGGTTGCTCGGCGCCGGCGGCAAGGTGTCCATGATCCACGAGGTCGCTGCGTCCGTCGCCAGGACGTTCCAGGCATTGTCCTTGACCCACGCGTTGGCCGAGTTCAGTTGGAGCTCGTAGAGGCCGTCGGCTTGTGTCAAGGGGGACAGGTTTCCCAGCGTCCACGTGACTGCGTCCGTCGTGATCAGCGTCTGGGCGCCGGTGAGCAAATTCTCGCCGCCGTCCCGTGTCAGCGTTAGATCGGCCAAGTCCAGGCCCGTCACGGGCTCGCTGAACGTGATCGTCATGGTGTCCACGACCGCATTGCGCGGGTCGGGCGAGACCGCGACGAGGCTGGCCATCGGTGGGGTCGCGTCAGGCAGCGACGTAATGCGAATGGCCTTTTCGGACCCGATCAGCGGGTTCGTGCCGCTGTTGTAGGACACGAGCAATCGGTTCGGACCCTGCGTTCCAGCATCCTTGATCCCCACCGTGGCGCTGGCCCCGTTGTTGTAATTGCCATCGCCGACATCGACATCTCGGTAGTTCAGCAGAATCACACCATCCGTCGAACCGGTGTTCAATTGCAGGATAGCTTGAAACGTCGCCGGATTGGAGATGGCCGCCCCGTCGTTGGGAACCTGGTTCCATTCCAGGATCAGGCGGTCGGGAGTGCCGTCACCGCTGAGGTCTTCGAACTTGTACAGGACCGCGTCTTGGGACGTCCGGACCGTTGTCCAGTCATCCCACAGGACGGCGATCGTTCGCAGGGACGGAGTGGACGTGAGGTCGCTGTTAGTGGGCGGACCGCCCGGGTTGGCAAAGGTAATGCATCCGTTGTCGCTGGCGTACAGTGTGTTTGAACCCGTGTAGCGCGTCCCGAAGATCGTGAAGCTGTTCGTGCCCAGGGGGACAGGGTTAGCCCAGTCATCGGTGTTGTCGACGAGCTTGACCACCCCCGGACCGTTGATGGCCAGATCCACCAACTCGCGAGGGTACGCTGCGGCCGTGTAGCCGTAAGGCACGTCGACTTGGACCTGTACCGCGGGCCACGACGCCAGATCTCCATCCCAAGCCCGAACGGTGAACGCGTTGAGCACGCCGCCCGTGTTGGGTGCGGGAGTCCAGACAAGGTTCTCGTCCGTTCCGAGGAGCGTCACCCCTGCTTGCACGGGTACGCCGTCCTTGGTTAGGGTGCCGGCACTGACGGACTCGATGCGGAAGGCTAGCGGAAGCGGTCCACCATCCGGATCATTTTCGTCCGCGGCACTGGCCAGCGTCGCGTAGCTGACCGTGAACGGCCAGTTCCAGGCCGCGCCCGTCAGCGTGCTGATCGTACTCAGCGTGGGCGGCTGGTTGATCGGCAAGGCGTTGGTCTTGACCCGCACGTCGTCGAGGGCGAACCCGCCGGCGTAGTAGCTGTTGTGGTGGAACGCGATCTGCACGTCGTCTGAATAGGCGATCAACGCGTCCAGGGGCAACGCTACGTGCTGATAGGTGCTGCTGCCGGCGAAGGTCCCGCCCGGGACCGCCGTCCAGTTGGTCCCATTGGGGCTGATCCAGATGCTGAAATCGTCGCTGCGCCCTCCGCCGCTGTATTCCTTGAGCCAGAAATCGAGCACGACGTCCGTCGCCGGGGTGGTCCCATCCAACAGGTCGACGTGCAGGATCGCCTCCTGGTAGTACGAGTTCGTGTAATGCGTCGCGGCATCGTACAGTTGCAATGCATAGCCGCCGGCCTCGGCGTTGGGTGCGGCAATCATCACGGTTCCCGACGTACGACTCGCACTCCATCCCTGCAGACTGGCCGCTCCCGCTTCAAAGCCTGCCGCATACGGAGGCGTGACCGCGGGGGCCGGACCTAAGTCGATCGTCCCGCTGTAGCCGTCGCCCTGTAAGGCGTCGTTGTTCTGATTCATGACGTTGCCGGCGGTGTCGGAGACGTTCGGCCCAATTGCGATCGTGTATCGTCCTGCCAACCACTGCGGTTCGGCCAAGCTAATCGCAAACGTACGGTGGTCTCCGGTGTCCGTGACGCTGGCGACGATGGCGGAACCGCCGCCGGGATCGGTCACGGCTACGTCCGCCGCCGTGAAAGTCATCGGGTCAATGTCCTCGTTGAAGGTCACCTGGAGGGTCGCAAGCGGGGGAGCGACGGGGCTGGCGGGCGTCAGCGAGACAATCCGCGGACCCAACACGTCGATGTTCTGTGCGACCCGGATGTCGTCCCAGGCAAACCCGCCGCTAAGGTAGTTTCCGCGTTGAAAGAGAATCTGCACGTCGTCGGTGTAGGTCAAGTGCAGGGCGTCCAGGTCAAACGCGTAATGCTGGTACGTGCTGCTCCCGGCGATGCCGACCAGTTTCGTCCAGGTGCTACCGGTAACCTTGATGTAAACGCCGCCATCTTCGCCCCCCCCACCGCCGCTGGTCTCTTTCACCCAGAAGTCCAACGTGACGCCGGTGGCGGGCGTTGCGCCGTCGAGCAGATCTACGTGCAGGATGGCCGCTTGCCCGTCGGAGTTCATGTCCCATCTCGAGTTGCCCTCCGTCATCTGCAGGACGTATTGTCCGCTGTGCGGTGATCCGTTCGACACGCTGAAGACGCTGGTCGTGCGTGAAAAGGACCAACACGCCGGCAGTGCCGTGAAGCTTCCTCCCTCAAAGCCCTCGATCATCGGCAGCAGGCACGGGACCGCCGTGATGTTGAAGGAGCCTTGGTAGTAGTCGTCGACCCCGCCGTTGATCGAGTTCTGATCCTGATTCATGGCATTCCCGGCCAAGTCGAGCACCTGGGGGCCGACTCGGACGTAATAGATTCCGGCCACGGTCTGCGGCGCAAAGGTCACGGTGAAGGTCAGGTTGTCGCTCGTCGTGATCCCGACGGCCGGGAAGGTCGCCCCGGCCGGGTCGAACAACGTGACGTCGGCCGTTGTGAAGCTTGCAGGATCGATCGGCTCGGAGAACGTGACCTGAACTTCGCTAACCGGCCCCGAGACTGCTCCCGAAGGAGCTGAACTGACTGCCCGGGCCCCCCAGATGTCGCCGGGGTCGACGGACAGGCTGAAGTCATCAAAGGCCGTGGCATTGTCGGGAGCCTGGCGATCGGAGCCGGCTTGGAGGAGGATGTAGAACCTGTCATGGTCGCGCAGATTGAGCCGGGTTCTGGCCGCCTCCAGGTCGATCGTGTGTTGCTGGTAGGTGGTGGAAATGTTGTCGAGGTTCTCCAGCCGATACCAAAGGATCCCATCCGCGCTGATGGCCACGCCACCGCCCCCCACGACGCCCGTGAAATACTCGGGCAGCGTTGCCGGGCCCGCAATGCCGAATTTCTTATGCCAGTATCGCAGGACCGTGCGGCCTTGACTGGCGTCGAAGGTGAGGAAGATACGCGACATGCTACCGCCAGAGGGAGAGGAGTCGATCAGGAGTTGGGTGCTGCCAGAGTGCGGCCCGTAGATGGAGTCGAAGCGGATCCGCGCGTTGCTTTGCGTATCGAAAGCCCACCAAGACGGCAAGTTGGCGAGGCTGCCGCCTTCGAAACCCTCGAGCGTGGGCAGAGGCGCGGTGACTTCCGTGACCGCCAGGGGCGTGGCGTCGCCCGCAAAGTTGTTGTTCTCACAGGCCGGCTCGCTGACCGCGCCGCCGACATCCGTTTTGACAAAGACGTAGATGCGGTCGGCAAACGAGAAAGGAATGCTGACCGTCGTGGTCTGCGTGTACGACGCATCTTTCGCCAAGCTGCCGGTACGGCCGAACGTGGGGCCATCGGCTACGGCGTCGTCGGCATTGCCGAGCACGCTGTCCGCGGAGATGACTACCTGGTCGTACCACGTCGTCGAGGGCGTCGCCCCCAGGCCACCGTTGGTCACGGTCCAGGTCACAGTGATCTCGCGGCCGCGCGCCACGGAGGACTCGGTCACGTCCACCGCAGTCACCTGCAGGTCGGGCGACGCGGCAGAGACGATGGTCACGGGACTGGCCGAGATGACTCGGTTGTCGAGTTTCACGTGCTCGGCGACGACGCCGGACGAGTCGGCGAGCAGTCCCACATAGTACGTCCCCGTGGGGATGCCTGTGGCGGGCACGGTGAGCGTGCGGGAATCGCTCCACGTGCCGCTGGCCGCCAAACCGCCGTCGACTTGAACGGCCGGCTCCAGCAGGTAGAGCGGATCGGCATGGAGATTGGCAAACAGGGCATACTGGACAAAAAATACCGGAGCGGCTACTTCCCCGACGTTCTGTACCGTGCCGCTCACAGGAAGAGGGCCACCGGGGTAGCTAACGGGAGGCCCGGTGACAGCGACAGCCCGCAGTTCCGCCAGGTCCGCGGGCGGCACGCCGAACAGCCGGCCGAAGATGCCCGCCGTCGTGCCTTCATCGCCGCTCTGCTGCCAGGCCGTGGCAATGTGCCAACCATTGCTAAGGACGGCGACCGGCAGGCTGCCGCCGGTTTGCGAGGAGAGATAGAATTCGCCGCCCACCGGTTGGCCATCAGAATCGAAGCGTTGTCCGACCAGCCGCTGGCCGTTCTGGGCCGGGCTGACCCAGGCGATCAGAGCCTGGCCGTCTGCCGCTATCGCCACGGCAGGCGTCGCTTGTGAACCGGGCAGGTAAGTGTTGACGCCGAAACAGTCCGTGGGATTCGCGCCATCCCAGGCGAAAAAACGCCCGGCGATCTCTACCGACCCGTACGTCCAAACGACCAGGAACCGGCCGGCGGAATCCATGGCCACACGAGGACCCGCAACGCTGGCGAACGATGCCGAGTTGACGGTCGATTGGTCGCCGTATCGCGTGCCGTCCGCGCTGAAACGCTGGACGCGGACCTCCCACGCCAGGGGCGCGCTGGCCCACACGGCCACCCAGCGCCCATCGGGCGCCATGGCCAGCGCAGGCGACTGCTCGCTATCGACCGCACTGGAATCCCGCTCGAACCGTTGGGCCGATTCCTGGGGCGCGCCGTCCGCGGTGAAGCGGCGGTAGTAGGCGTATCCACTGGCTGCCGAGTCGAGCCAGGCGGCCACGAAGTTCCCGGCACCATCGATGGCAACCGCAGGCGCGGTTTGGTCGTTGGCGGTGACGTCGCTGAGCGGGAATTCGTCGCCGGCCGGTGTCCCGGGCCAAGCGAATCGCTGGCCGAAAACTCCCCAACCGCTGCCGTTCTGATTCCTGCTCTCCCAGACGACGACAAAGTTTCCGCTGGCGTTGATGGCCACGGCCGGGTGCTGTTGGACATCGACTGCCGTGGTATTCACGCGGAACTCCGTCCCTTGCCGATTCCCCCAGGGGTCGTAGCACTGGGCAAAGATCCCCTGGTCGTCGCCGGGGCCGTTGCCGGCCCACACGACCACGTAGCGTCCATCCGAAGCCATCGCCATCGTGGGCTTGGTCTGGTCGTCGGTGGTGCTCGTATTCACGGTCCGCAACTCACCCAACGCGGCAGGCGGGACCGTCACTTCCACTGTGAACGCCGCCACGTTATTGCTCTCGTCAAACTCGGTCACGCGATCGTACGGGTCGACCTCGACGAAGACGTGATACGTTCCGGAGGCGAGATCGACGGGCAAGACAAAGTCGGCCGAAACATCCTGGCGGTAGCCGCCATAGGGCCAGGAGCGATAGGTTTCGCCGGGAACCAAGGGGCGGTCGTCGGCGTTGCCCACGACGTTGTCGTCCGAGAGCGTGTAGCGCACGACCGATTGGGACACCGGTGCCAGGCCAAAATTCCAGACGGTGGCGCTGATCTGTTCCGTCACGCCGGGCGTGAGTCGAGCGGGAACACTCGCTTTCTCAATCCGGAGATCGGGGGCCGTCGGCAGGGGATTGACCAGCCAGCGTGCGTAGGGACTGCCCGAACCGCCCCAAGCGACCAGGACGTTTCCGGCGCCATCCACGCCTACGGCGCCGGCAGCCCCAGAATCGTCCCAAGGCACCTGGAACTCCGTGCCCAAAGCGGACCCGGACGCATCAAAGCGACGAAGCAGCAGATGGCCGTCGCCGACGAAGGTCGCGACAAGATTGCCTTGCGAATCGAAAGCCACTCGCGGATCGTAACTGGTGGCGTACAATCCCGGTGTGTTAAAAAGAACCCTCCCAGTCTGGGCACTGCCGAGACTATCATAGAATCGAGAATAGGCGAACCTTCCTCCGCCAAGTGTCCGTGTGGTCCACGCCACGACGAAGCCCTGATCGTTTCGCGCGACGACTGGTGTTGAATCAACTTCGGGGAAAAGTGGGTCGTCGATAAGCAACGCATTTCCCTGTGCAACGCACTGATTGTCGAACAGCCGGGCGTAAACTTGGTCTGCGTCCTGCAGCCAACTGAGGACCAAGTTCCCTTGGCTATCGGCCGCCAGACGCGTGCTCTGTTTGTTGTCCACCACGCTGGCGTCATCGGCCCGGATGGGATCGGTCAGGGGCTGTCCATCCGGGGCGAACTTGCGGAGCCATAGGTGATCCTCGCCCGGCCATACGGCGTCGCGCACCGCGGCATACACATTCCCCTGCCCGTCGACGGTGACGGTGGGCGAGCCGTCGAAGTTCCAACCATCGCGGAATTTCTGGAACCATTCCTCGTGGCCGTCCAAGTCGTACTTGCCCAGGTACACGTCGCTCGACTGGGCCTCCCAACGATCCACAAAGGCGACAATGAAATGTCCCGTGGGATCATAGGTAACCGTCGTGCCCATGCCGTAGACATCAGCGAACGGTACGAAAGGCGCGGAGACCAGGGCTCCATTCGCATCATAGATCGCGGCATAGACCGCATCGAGACCATCGGCATCGCCACACCAGACGACCATGGACTCGCCGGTCGGCGCCACGGCCACGTCGGTGTAGCCGCCGCCCGGCGATCCGGGTGGCGGCACGACACGGAACGGCTCGCCCCACAAGGTCCGCTCGAACGAGAACGCCTGGGGGACGCCGTCGTGAAGGGGATTGCCGGCCAGATCGAGCAAGCCCGTGCCGACGGTCAGCTGATACAGGCCGACCGGCAGGACGGCCGCTGGGGTCGTCCACGTCAACCGTGTCTGGTGTGTGTCGGCGTCGTAGGCCGGGGTCACCGTGTAGACGGTATCGTCGCCGTTGCCGAAGATGCCGTCGGCTCCGCTGGATCGCAGTCCATAATTCGCCGCCTGGTTGGCCGTGGCCGCGTTCAAAGGCTCCGCGAACTGCAGGCTGGCGAAACGAATTGGCCGCGCAGTGGTCGCTCCCGGACTCTTCAACGCGACGGTAGGACCGGTCGTGTCCTGGTAGATCGGATTGGTCAGGACTTCCGTCGCCGCGGCGGCCGCGTTCACGCGTCCGGACCCGTACGTGCCGTCCCAACCGGGCGTGCCGAGATCGTCGGCCTCGGTCTGCAACGCCGCGCGCACTTGAGCGGGAGAGAGCGCCGGCTGCGCCGACAGCAGCAGCGCAGCCACGGCCGCAACGTGGGGCGCCGCCGCGGACGTGCCGGAGAAATTCGGTTTTGTATCCGCGTCTTGGAGGATGTCCGTGCCGAAGAAACTCGTATTGACGTTGTCCGTCGCCACCAGGTCCGGTTTGCCGCGAATCTCGGGTATGGGCAAGCGGTTCCCTTGCGCATCGAAATAGACGGTGGCCGGACCGTGAGAGCTGAAGGACTCGATCTGGTCGGGATCGTAGAACGGCACTGCGCCGACGGAGATCGCGCCCTGGGCCATGGCGTGACCGACAATCGCCGGACCATCGTTATACTCTTGCATGGCCCCGCCGACCGCCCACAATTTGAATTCTACCGGGCCGGAACCAGCGACCCGCTTGATTCCAATGTCGTACGTGGTGACCGCATGTGGCGAGCCGCCCCAGATCATCGTCTCGGTGGGCTGCTGGGTCTGCAGGTTGCGCGTGGTCGCCGAGCCGGCCAACGAACCATCGGACACGTTGTACGCATACAGGTCGAAGTCATTGGTCACGCCGTCGCGGGTGTACCAGGGATCGCTCCACTGGAGGATCACTTGTCCGCCCAAATAAGCGCCCGCGGGGACGGTCAGCCGCAGACGCAAATCGACCCCGCCGGAAGCATCAAAGTTGTGCCAACTGCCGGAGGCCGCAGCGCCATCGTCCCGGAACATCCCGGCGTAGAAGCTGCCGTGGTCGTTGCCGGCGGCGGTGATGTAGGTCACGCCGTACTGGCTGGTCACTTCCTCGATCGCCTGGGCGATGATTCCGTCCTGGAAAAATGGCTCGTCGAAGTAGGCGACGTCGTCGACGATTACCTTGGCACCGGCCCGGGCCAACTCACGGATCCCTTGGGCAAAGTCCAATTGACCGTCAAACGCCGTGTGGAACGCCAATTTGGCGCCGGGGGCGAGGTCATGGATGATCTCGGCCATCGCCCGTCCTTCGTCACTGGAGTCGAAATACATCGGATCGCCGCGGAAGTCCTGCAACACTTCCACCGGCGTCGTATTCCCCAATGGGTTGCCTGGGCCTGGCAGGTCTCCGGTCGCAACTGACGCCGCCAGCCCACCACCGACACGATTGATCGAGTCGGACAAAATACCCACCGTGATTCCCGATCCATCATAACCACTGGGCGGAAACTGCCCCGGATCCCTCACGTCGCGAGCATGCAGGAGGCTGTCCCCCTGGCTGGTGACGCTTCCCGTACGAGTGATCGGGCGGAAGACGGGCGTCAACGACAGGACGCCTTCTAGCTGGGCAATCCTCGGCAAATCCGCCACGTCCAGCCAGGCTTCGACAAGCTGGTATGATTCGCTCGTGTTGAGAATCTTCGCATCGAGCGCGCGGAGCTGCGCTGTCACCAGCGCGGTCGGTCCGACGGTCCAGACGTTCACCAGCGGACGTCCCGTGGGATCGAGTTCCAGGAAATGGGCCAACGTTTGGAGCGGCTGGCTGCCGATTCCTGCCGACGCGTGGGGAGCCAAAGCGGGGGCCACGGCCGGCGACATCGCGGCTTGATACAACGTGGCTAGATTGCTCTCCACGTTGGCGGGTAGTTGCTGCCCCGCGCCGGTCGCCCCCGGCGATCCGACATCCCTCACGCCCAACGCGTAGAGATCGTGCCCGTCCAGGTCACCGGCCGCACTGCTGAGCAGCCGGCGGTCTTCCAAGAGTTCGGTCCGCAGTTGCCGGAACCGCCGCGAGCCCTCTTCAGCCCGACTTCGACGCCCTATTTGTGCCTGCCGATGTGTGCTCGTGCGCCACCACTTGCCGGACATGAGATGAGTCCTCCGTCGTAACGAACTGCTGCAGATTAGGATCGCCGCCGGCAGCTGCCGCTGCTGCCCTCATCACGTTTCCGGCGCCCATTATACTAACCTTGCACCAGTGGGTTGAAGAACACCATGCCACAAAAACGAATACCACGAAACGAATCATCCCACCCGGCCAACACGTCATCGAATGATCGCGGTTATCGTCAAAGCGGAAATCGATCGGGGCGCGATTCAGGAAATTGCGGGGATTGTCTCGCGCTCCGGCAAAGTCCGTGCCGTCCACAAACGTGTTGCTGGCACTGTTGCCCGACTCGCCCACGGCATTGCCGAAATAGAACACATCGTCCGCAGCCATTCCGGTTACACTATCCGCCTGTTCCCATGCTCTGCCTAGAATGGAGAGCACGAAAGAGCATCGGCGAATCCATCAAGGTCGCGCGGCACGACATGACTTCCCGATCCTTGCCGACGGATTGGGTGGCGAGAGCTTCTGGCCCCTGCCGAGCAAGCGGGCTGTTGATTTCCGAGGTTTCCCTTCTCCGCTTACTCTGTGGCCTCCTGTTCCGTCTGGTCGAGACGTGCCTGCCGACGTACCTAGCGCCAAGCGGCCGCGATGGCGTCTGCCAGGTCACCCAGCACATCTTCCAGCGGTGACAGTTCGGAGTCCAGCGCCGCGAACAGCCGGTCGGACGCGTCGTTGGTAGGCTTTTCCCCTTCGGCCGCTCCCGGTTCCAGGCCCCTGGCCGCTACGGTTTGCGCGTTCAAATAATTGATCACCAGCAAGACATCCTGCGCCGTACAGACCTGGTCGTTGTTCACATCGTAATAGTAACCCGACGGAAATGGGACACCCCCCGCAGCTTCGGCGTTCAGTCGATTGATCACGATCAACGCATCCAGCGGCGTCACCCGACCGTCGCCGTTCACGTCCAGCGCATCGACCGCGTTGTGCCAAGGCGTCTGGCCGTCGTCGATCGTCACGATGCCATCGACCGTGTCGTTGGCCGCGTTGGTCGGCGGCGGATTCAGTACCAGCTCCCGCAAGTCCGTGCCGAACACGCCCGTCCGGCCAATCCCCAGCGTGTTCAACAGGTTGATTGCCGCCGGACCCACCACCGCGTCCGAGGCGATGGCGACCGTAAATGTCACCAGGTTGCCCACGGTGCCGAAGGGCAGCAGCGACGTGCCGACCATCGAATCGGCCGAGAAGATCAATCTGCCGGGTGCGGGCTGCGTCAGCGAGCCCATCAGATCCGTGCCCTGCAACAAGTCCCCGATTTTCGCCTGGCTGACCGTGAACTTGTCCGCGTCAAATTCGAGGAACAGATCGAATCCGCCGATCGTCACGCCGGCCGGCTCCGTGACCTCGATCATGACCGGCAGCGAAAACGTCTGGCCCGGCGCGCCCCCAAGATCCCGCGGGATGTAGATTCGCGGGTCCGGACCAGTGGCCGTTGGCATGGTCAGCCCCGTTGGCAGCGGGGGAATGTTCGACACGGCGATCAGGCCGATCGCCCGCCGGATGCCCGTCGTGTCGTTGGCCTGGATGTACCCATTCCCGTCGATATCGACAATCAGCCGAGGATCGGCCAGCGGGTACGCTGCCAAGCCGCTGTTGACGTGCCCGATGATCCGCCGCGTCAGCGTGGTATCCGGCGAGTTGTACCAGCCGTCGCCATTGGCGTCACCCAAGAACGCGGCGATGTGAACCGCGTCGTCGTCGATCGCAGGTATCCCGTTCGGCACCTCGGCGGTGTCAAAGATCTGCAACCCGGCGATGTCCAATACCTGCTTGGCGCCATAGGCCGCATCGTCCGGCACACGAGCGGTGAACGAACCCACGACCAGCGGCCCGCTATCCGCTGCCAGACCGGACGACGCCGTGATCGTCAACGCTGCCACGCCCGGCGTCGAGATATCCAACGCGTACTGACCGCCTCGGGCGAGCACGGGCGCAGCCAGTGCGAACGCCGAGATGTCCAACAAGTTCGGATCGTAGCGAACTTCCAGTTCCACGCGTCCGACGCCGACGCCGTTGCTGACGCTCAACGGCAACCCGGCCGCCGGATCATCGGCCGGCAGATTGACGCTCTGGCCGTAACCCCGCGCAAAGTTCGGCAGGCCGACCGTGACCGCGTTGCCGGCTGGCGAGGAAACAGTGAAGTTGGCGACGTAATCGCCGCCGGGCTCGCCATCTTGATCGCCGTCCAGCAAGTTGCCGCTGGTATCGCGGAACGCCGCCGCGGCGCTCGTTAACCTCACCGTGTACTGGTCCGGGACCAGCAGGCCCGCCGTTTGGATAAACGTCGCTGTACGCAGGCTCGGACCGATCACCAGCGAGCCGCGCACCTCGCCCGCAACCGGGCCGGTCAGTGTCACGTCCGCGAGCCCAAAGACGCCGCCCTGATCGTAAATGTTCAGTTCGCTGGGATTCAAGTCCTGGCTGAAACTCACGTGAAACCCCGTGCTGGTGGGCGTCATGCTGGTGACCTGAAAACCCGTCTCCAAGATCTCGGCGGTCAAAAGAACCGTGCCCTGGTACTTGGGGTCACTACTGAACAAGCTGTGAGCGATGGAAACCGAATGGGAGCCTTCGCCCACATTCTCTTCGCTGGTCTTGACGCGAACGGCCTGCGGCGTATCCCAGCCCTGCGTCGGGAATTGGAGAAAAGACTTTTCCGGAGCGGCGTCGGCAACCACCTCGAGCTGCTGGCCGTCGCTGCTCAGGAACACCGTCACGTCGTTCTTCGGCTGGCTGGCGAGCGTCACCCAGTAGAGGGCCTGGTCGCCGCCCTCGGCGACGCGGATCGACGTGATGACGTTTTGTCCTTGCGCATCCTCGGCGAGAGACATGCCGGCCAGATCGTTATCGGTAATCTCAGCCACCACGGGGGCGATCGGTAACGAGACCGGGTATTTCGGATCGTCGACCGGCGCCGTAATCAGGTGGGTAATCGTGCCGGTATGCAGTCGCTCGTCCACGCGATCATCCACGGCCCGCACCGTAATCGTTTGCGGTGTCGTGTCGTGGAACGTGAGCACCAGCGTGGATGCGAACGTCAGCCCGTCGTCGGCACTGACTTCCGTCTGGGAATCGGCCGTCACCGCGATCCGCACCGCTGCGGACGGCGGCATGGTCAACGCGATCTGGTAGGTGTCCGTCCCGCCGCCTTCGGCAATCTGGGTGCTGCCGCCCGTCTGCGTCACGAGTACCTGACCCAAATCGTTGTCGGTGATGTGGACCGTCAGGATGTTCTGGCCAATCTGCGCCGGGATGCTCCAATCCACCACCGTATGGACGAGCTGGGCTTGATGGGGCCCTTCCAAGACAGGATCGTCCACAGCCGTCAGCCGAACCGGCTGGGGAACGGCCCAATTCGCCTCGGAAAAGTCCCAGATATTCTCGAACCCGTCCCCCATCGCGTTGTTCGGATTGTAGACCGTGACTTGACCGGCTGTATCCTCAATGAGGATCCAAGTTTCACCCGCGGGCTGTTCGCTGAGCCGGATCCAGTAAGGTACCTCGCCGCCGCCCTCAGCGGCCTCGATCGAGGTGATCGCGTCCTGGCCTGCCTGGTCCGCCGTGATCGTGACCACGCTGCGGTTATCCAGAATCGTGACCGTCACATCGCGGACGGCCAGATTGTCGTAGTCGGGATCGGCACTGGCGACGGTATGCGAGATCAAGCCGGTTCGAGTTCCTTCGACCAATCCGTCATCCACCCCGAAGACGGTGATGGTTTGCGCCGCCTTGTCCAGGAAGGTCAGGACGAGCGTCGTGGCAAAGGTCGCACCGCCGTCGGAACTGATCAACGTCCGAGAATCTGCGGTGACGGTGATCTCGACGGGTGCGGCCGGAACGGTCTGCAAGCCGATCGTGTACGTATCGGTCGTCACGCCCTTGATGACTTCGGTGGAACGAAGGGTCTCGCGCAGCCAGATTTCCGGTCCGGCCAGGACGATCTCGTCGACCGAGGCGTTCAGATCAAAGTAGATCGTTCCCGATTGCGGTTCCGGCGTCCCGGTGTGCAGGCCCCAGCCGCGGAAATCGAAATGAAGCTGGTCGATATAGCCGTCGGGCATGCCGGGATAGAAGAAGGAATGGAACCAGCCGCTGGTCAACAAGTCGGAGCCGAATACGCCGTCGAGCGGCGGTTGGCCTTCGGCGACGTCGATGTCCAGCACCAGCCATTGCAGATCGGTCCAGACCAGTTCCACTACCTCTCCCGTGGAAACCTTGGTGACCGGAACGCGGACCTCGTCGATCGCAAACACGGGAACGCTGGTCTGGCCGCCGACCCCTCCCACGGTCTCGGACCCCAAGTAGGCATTGTCGTTGGCATCGAGCAGTCCGTTGCCATTGGTGTCCAAACCGATGGCCATCGCCAGTTGCTGGGAGATCAAGCTGATCTGGGCTCCCGTATCGAACAGGAAATTCCCCGCTTCGCCGACGCCATTGTACGTGGGGATGGCCGTCAGAAAGGGAATGTCAGCCCAAACAGGCGGTTCGCCGGTGACGAGATAGTCCAGGGGATCAAACGCCAGCCGGTTGTCCACCGAGAGCGCGTAACGATGATCCTCGCCATCGGGCAGGGCGTCCGAGAAGATCGTCTTCATGTACAGGTCGTCCAGGCCAAGGCCACCGCCGGACCAGCCGCGCATGTCCAACGTCGTCACCCGTTCTGCCATCGCGGGCATGCCGACCAGTCCCCAAGGCCCGAACATGCTGAAATCTTGGTTGGCGTCGGAGAGGATGCGAGTCTCCGGAAGCGTATGGCGGATACCGCTGCTGCCGGCAAAATCGAAGCGGTAGGAAGCGGAAACGTCCATGCGATGCACGCCGCCCACCCCGACTTCGTCGAACAGGCCCTCCGTCTGATAGGCCAGCGGCGGTTGCAGCATGTCGTTGACCGCGGTCGCCATCGCCAGGACGCTGTTGGCGCCGGTATCCAGCAGCAAGGTGTTGAACACGCCCGGCCCGACACTCTCCCAACGCTCGATGTCCGGATGGGGATCCATGTCCTTGAGCAATTCGATGGCCACGCGGGGCTGGTCCAAGGCGACATTGTCCGAAGGCCCCAATTCGATCGAGCCGACCGATAGCATCGCTCTCGTTTCCAGCGACTCGAGCACCAGACGGCGAAAGCGATGAATAACCCTGCGACAAGAACCTCGCTGGGAACGCGACATGAGAAGCCTCCCTTGCCCAAGCCTCCCATCCCACTCAATTCACCGGCAACGACCTGCGGGACAAGCGACTGCGGCTGAACAATACGAATTGCGGAACGTTCGTGACGATCACTTCCGTGATTCTAGAATCAATCTAACCTTTGCTCGCAAGATCGTCTACTCCCACGTTGCTGGTGGTTCCTGGCGTCTTTGGTCAGCAACGTCAAAACCGGATCGTTATCGCGGGGATCTGCTGCGCGGCCAGCAAGGACGCGGGGTTGGTCGAGCGGCATCGTTCCGCGCGCGGCGTTTCCGATCGCATCCGCACCGGACCCCGCAGGCTGGCCCCATCCTTAGGATCGGCCAAGAAATAAGTGGCGTAAGCTTCCAGCTTGCGGTTCGCACTACTCGCAAGCTGGAAGCTTAGAAATCGCCACTTTGAATGCAACAGTAATTGTCTTGCCCCACCTCAGCAACCACCGATCGTCGGCCGCGTTGGTTCCGGGATCGTTCAAGCTCGAATCGCCGTTCCACGCCGGGGTTGTTCTGGGCAGCGAGGAATCATTCCGTTCACCGACGGACGTGAACCTGGCCTGCGCACGCCAGCCACGTCAGCCCTTGCGTCCAAAGGCTGTGACGAGATAGGCCACTCCCCGGCAATGATCCAGCTTACCGCCAAGCCGTCGCGATGTCGTCCGCCAGATCGCCAAGCACGCTCTCGAGCGGTGACAGTTCCGAATCCCAGTCATTGAACAACTCGTCTTGTGCGTCGTCCGCCAACTCTTCGCCGGCGGCCGTTCGCAACTTCAGCCCGACGGCTACCTCTGTCTGTGCATCCAAGGAATTGACCAGCAGCAAGGCATCCAGGGCCGTACAGGCTTGGTCATTGTTCACATCATAGGAATACCCCCACGAAGCCGGAGCGTCCCCCGCGGTCTGCGCGTTGATTCGATGGATGACCAGCAACACATCCAGCGGCGTTACCCAGCCATCTCCGTTCACGTCGAACGCTCGGGCCGCGTTGTGCCTGGTCGTCTGACCGCTGGCGACCATCAGGACGTCGTCGGCAAAGTCGTTGGCGGCGTTGGCCGTCGGAGCACCAAGCACCAACCTCTGCGGATTCTCCGTCTCGCTCGGCGCGGCTGCCGGATCCTGGAGGAACGAGGTCGGCGAATCCGCCGCCGCGGCCAACGGCCCCGTCGGCCCGGTCGGCAGCGGCGGGATATTGGGCACGGGGATCAGCCCGATCGCCCGGCGGATACTCGTCGTGTCGCTGGACTGGATGCTGCCGTCGCCTGTGATGTCCACGATCAAACGTGGATCGGCCATCTTGTACGCTGCGAGCCCGGTATTCAACTGTCCGATAATCCGCCGCGTCAAGGTCGCGTCCGGCGAGTTGTAGCTGCCATCGCCATTCGCGTCACCAAAAAACGCCGCGATGTGAATCGCGTCGTCGTCGATGGACGGTACTTCGAGCACGCGAGGGCCGTTGTCGTAAACATGAAGATCAAAAATGTCCAGGACGTGTTGTGCTGCGTAGTCCGCACTGTCAGGCACTTGGGCGGTGAACGAACCAAGCACCAGCAGACCGGGAGCGGCTCCCAGGCTGCCCGTCGTGTCCACCGTCAACTTGACAAGGCCCGCCGACGGGAACGTCAGCTGGGCCACGCCCCCGCGATCCGCCACCCCGCTGGCCAATGTGAACCCCGTGATGTCCAACAGGCGGGGATCAAAACGGAATTGCAGGTCCAGTCCGGACAGCCCGAACCCATCGCTCAGCTGCAACGGCAGGCCGGCGGTCAGCACGTCCGCGGGCAGATTCACCGGTTGGCCATAACCGCGTGTGACATTCGGCAAACTGACCGTGATCGCATTGGCCGGCGGCGCCGCGATGATGAACGTAGTCACGTAATCCCCTCCGGCCGTTCCATCCCCGTCGCCGTCCAGCAGCTCGCCTGCGGCGTCCTGAATCGCATTGGAGTCGCTGCGCAACGTCACCGTATAAGTGTCCGGCGCGAGAATGCCGGCCGTCTGCAGGAACGTCATTCGCCGCAGATCTGACGACAGGACCAACGAACCTCGCACCGGCCCCGTGTTGGTGCCGGCCAAGGTGACATCCGCCAGCCCGAACAGATTTCCCTGGTCATACAGGTTCAGCACTTCGGGCATCAACTCGCCATTGAACTGGACCACAAAGCCGGTGCTGGTGGGCGTCAAGCTGGTGACCATCAGGGTATCCGCTTGGCTCAGAACGACCAATTCATCCGTCGTCCCGTCCACGCCCGTATTGCCTGCCGCGTCGGTCGCCGACGCAGCTACGTCGTAAGTACCCGGCGCGAGTGTGTCGGCCGCTGGAATCTGCAGCGTCCAGTTCGAGCCGTCAACGGCGAGATTGCCGTCGCCGGCCGTGTACGTCTTGCCGTTGACGGCCACCTGCAACGTCCCGTCGCTCACCGTCCCGGTAAGGCGGGGCATGGTGTCGCCGGTCGTCAGCGATTGGACCGTCACCAGGGGAGGCGTGGTGTCATAGGTGAACACGGCGCTGGATCCGACCGCCGTGTTCCCGGCGGCGTCGGTAGCTCTCGCACGCACAAGATAGCTCGCGCCATCCGCCAGATGGCTGTCCGGGAACCCCAGGCTCCACGCGCTGGTCCCGCTGGCCGCGATGTAGAACTCGCTGGCCTGATCGAAGGCCGAGCCGCCCCAATACTGGCCGTCCGTCAATCGCTGCAAGCTGACGTCCACCTGCTGCAACCCAGCCGGGCCGCTGTCGGCAGCCGTGCCCGTAATTGCATCGGTCCACCCCGTTGCATTGTAGGCGCCATCCGCCGCTGGAAACTCGATGGTCGTGATCGGAGGCTGGGTATCCATGACCCAGCCGACGCTGACATCGTTTGCAAGCAGGTTTCCCGCTACGTCTTGAATGCCCGAGCCCGCGGCGGCGAGCGTGAATGTATAGTTTCCGTCGATCGCCGTCACGGAGGACAAGTCGATGGTGTAGACGGTTCCCGATTCCTGCATCGTCAAGCCAGCCAGGCTGACGAGGTTCCCATCTCGGTGCAGTTGGAAGTCGACAACGTCCACGCCGCTGACGTTTTCGCTGAACGTGACCGTCACCAGCGCCAGCGGCAGATTCCGCGGATCGGGCGTCACGGGGGCAAACGCGGCGGTCGGCGGCTCCGTTTCCCGGATCGTAATGGAGATACTGCTCGTGTCCGTGCGCGGCCCACCGGTGCCGGTATGGCCCAGGTCGTTGGTGACCAGCCACAGTACGTCCGCGCCCGCGAACCCCGTTGCAGGGACATAGGCCAGACCGTTCAAGGCAGCGTTCACGGAGACGAGCGGACCGGTGATGGTGGCCTCGGCGGTACCGTCCCCCACGACCGTTAAGCCACTCGTCGTCGCCAGGGTGATGGTACCGTGGCTGACAGAAAGCGAGACTTGGACATCCGCGGCGGAAGCATCCACGTCCGTCACCGAGAGCGGATTGCCGAGCGAGGACGAGAACACGATGGCTCGGTTCATGTCCGTCATCTGCGGCCCAGGAACCGATTGCACGGGAGCATCATTGACGGCCTGAACCGTCACGTCAAAGGACACCGAATCGGTCCCGCCATCGCCGTCGGTGACGGTCAGGGTGATCGTTGCTGTTCCGGATTGATCCGGCTCGGGCGTCCAGGTCACTTGACGATTCGCGCCGCTGCCCGTGATGAGGATACGGGCCACCGGTATCAACGCGGGATTGCCGGAGTGTGCTGCGATGACCAGCGTATCGAGCGGGGATTCGAGGTCACCGACTTGCACAGCGAGCGGGCCAACCGTCTGGTCCTCGTCGACGGCCTGGTCGGCTGGGCCGTTAATGGTCGGCGGCGAATTGAGGACAGTCAGCGTAAAGGTCTTCGCATCACCCGCCTCCGGCTGCCCGTTGTCGGTAACCCGCACGGTGATCTCGTAGTCGCCGAGGGGTTGGGTGGGAGCGACCGTCCAGGTGAACAATCCGCTGAGGAAGCCCATGTCGGCTCCTGCTGGTGCTCCGGGATCGAGGTTGTACCGTAACTCGTTTGCCGGGAGATCATCGTCGGTCGCCAGCGCCGTCAGCACGGCGGTTTGGCCGCGCGTGACAAGGAGATCCGCGATTGCAGCCAGCACCGGAGTTTGGTTGACCTCGCCCACCGTCACCGTGAACGTGTCCGTGTCCGCGAACGCTGGTTCGCCGCTGTCGACAACTCGGACCGTGATTTGGTATTGCCCCGGCCCCTGCGCTTCGCTGGGTGTCCACGTCAACGCGCCCGTTTGCGGGTCGATGAGGACACCCGCCGGCGCGCCGGGGTCGACGCTGAAGGTGTGCGTCTGCCCGCCGTCGGGGTCGGTCACGTCGGCCGTCAGCGTCAGCAGACTGCCCTCCGATACGGTGCGGTCGCCGATGGGAGCCAGCACGGGAGGCTGGTTCGTCACCGGCAGAGGCATGACCAATTGCGACACAAAAGCGTCCCAGTTTCCAGCACTGGTCAAGGAATGTGTGCCCGCGCCGGGATCGAAATCTGCAGTCCCGGAAAAGTAGCCCGTGGTGTAGACCTTGTCCTGATAGACGGCGACGGCGTGGCCACGGTCTTCCCCGCTGCCTCCCAGCTGTCGAGCCCAGGCAAACTCGCCCGTCGCGCTGATCTTCATGATGAAGGCATCATAACTGCCCTGAGTCGTGAGGGAGAAGCTCTCTCCACCCGGGTTGAATTCCGCGGTATCGTAGAAGAACCCGGCTGTGTAAACGTTGCGTTGACCGTCGATCACCACTCCCTGCGGGTATTGGTAAGAGCTTCCTGTCACCTGATGCACCCAGACGTAATTGCCCTCGGACGTCAGCTTCAGGAGGAACCCGTCGATCGAGTTGGCGGTCAGCGTTCGCACCCCAGTGCCGGGATCAAAGTCAACCGTGCCCACAAAATCACCCGCCATCACCACGTTCCGCTGGTCATCGACTGCGATCGCCAGGCCTTCGCTATGCGTTGACTCCGTGAACGTCCGGACCCAGTCAAAGCTTCCGTTGGCAGTGCGTTTGATCACGAACCCAGCTTTACCGTTGGTGGTCGCGGAGGCGTTGGTGCCCCCCGGATCAAAATTGGCCGTCGAATGAAAAATGCCGGTCGCGTACACGTTGCCGAGATCATCCACGTCCAAGTCCTCGACTACATCGAGCGCGATCCCGCCCAACTGCTTGACCCACACGAGATTGCCCAGATAGTCGAGTTGCAGCAGGAATCCATCCACGGGATCGGCATCGGGATTGGGATTCGCCGTCGACGCGAGTTCGTACACGCCAGGCCCCGGATCGAAGTCGGCTGTCCGGGAAAAATCGCCACCGACATAGACGTGCGTACCGTTCGCCCGAATGGCCCGCCCTGTATCCTGTCTTACGCCTCCGACGCTCTTCGCCCAAACGTAATTGCCCTCCGCAGTCAGCCTGAGGATGAACGTGTCGGGATAGACGCCGGATCCCGATACCGTCGTCAGATTTGCCGTACCGTGCCCCGGATCAAAATCCACCGTGTACCGGTACTCGCCGGTCACGAACACGTTTCCCGCCGAATCGACGTCGATGCTGCGAGCGAGATCTTCGCTCGTGCCACCGAAAGTCCGCACCCAGATCAACTCGCGAGCCGGCGAGTATTTCGCGACAAAGATGTCGGCGTAGTTGTTGTTGCTTGTCGCGGTGGTCGTACCCGGCCCCGGATCGAAGTCCACCGTGCCGGAGAAACAGCCGGCCACGTACACATTTCCCTGGGCATCGGTGTCGATGTCGTAGCCCACGTCATTCGAGCCGGCTCCCAGCGGAAACGCCCAGCCAAACAGTCCCGTGTCGGGCGACGGCAGGACTTGTCCGGCCACTTGGAAGTTGAAGGGCGACTCGTCGGGGTCATTCGTAACAAAGCTGATTTGGCCGGATTGCGGGCCGACTTGACTTGCGTCCAACGCGACGGTGAACGTGTCCGACAAGCCGGGACCGATTTCCGCGTCGAGTCCCTCGGTGACCAGGAACCCGGGCGGCACGCTCAGGCTGTCCAGCAGCAAGGCAGCATCCCCCAGATTCGTGACGGTGAACGTCGCGGCGGGCGCCGGGTCGCCCAAGATCACGCTGCCAAAATCGTATAGGAAGTTGCCGTCAATGATGATCTCGGCGGTGGGCGTTTCCACTTGGATCTCCGGGCTGGCTGCGGCGTTGATCGCGAAACTGCCGTCGGCGTAGTCGGCCAGCGTATTGCCCGCCACATCGCGAAACTGACCCGTGTTCAACTGGACCGAGACTCCGCCGGTGCCCCAAGTTCCCGCCAGACTGAATCTCGCGGTATTGGCATCGACCCACGCAGCGCCGGTGATGGCAACGCTGCCGGCCCCCGCACCGCCCAGCACCAGGGCTTCGCGCCGCAGCGAGGCGGGATCCATCGGCTCCGAAAAATCCACCAGAATCGCCGACGGCCCAAGGGTCACCGTCGTCCCGTTGGTGGGCGAGGTCGCCAGCACGATCGGCGGTGCCCGGTCCAGCGTAAATGGCAGACTGCTGACCGGCCCAAGATTACCAGCCGCATCTTGAGCGCAGACGTAGAACGTGCGCTCGCCGTCCACGGTAACCAGAGGCGTGCCGGAAAGGCTTCCCGTGAACGTCCCGCCGCTCTCCGGCGTGGGATCATCGACGCTCCACCAATATCCCGCGACCCCCGTGCCTCCGTCACTGGCCTCCGTCCACGAGAACGTCGCGCTGCGGTGCGTGGTGATCCCGTCGCTGTCCGACGCGCCGGTGTCCAACTGCAGGCCCGTTAATGAAACGGCTCCCGGCGCCGTTCGGTCCACCACGAAGTACTTATGGATCGACTGGCCGGTCAATCCCGCGCGGTTGGCGGCTGCCAGGTAGACCCAGTACAACCCGTCGTCTGAAGGCTCCAGCGACAGGTAACCGCTATCCTGCGAATACGTCACCCATCCGGTCCAACCCGCGCCGTCGTTGTGGTTCACCGCGAACTCGTAGCTGCCGGCCGCAATCCCGCTGTCGGCGTCCTCGGCCGTGCCGGTCAACGTGAGCCGAGCAGTGGTCACGAGCGTGGGATGATTGATATCGTCCGACAAGCCATCCAGCTGGACCAGCGGCGTCGTCGTGTCGTCGAAGGGGATGGCAACCTGAAACGTCCCGATCTGTCCATAGTCGGCAAAATTCCCATTCGTATCGCGGATTTCTTGGTAATCGAGGCACACACGGTACTCGCCGTTGTCGAAGGCATCCCAACTGCCGCCCCGGGCCTCGATCCGGTAAGTCACCACCCGCCGAGGACCATCGTTCAAGTCGTCCGCAGCGATGAACTGAGCGTCGGCGCTCCAGAGATTCTCTGGGCCGACGACGTACACGTCTCTGTCATCGAAATCGTATGTCCATACGGCGATATTATCGGTGTAGATAACTTGAAACTCGTAAAAGGCTCCTCCTGCTTCCATGATGTCCGCTGCGTGGGCATTGGCTTCGGGCTTGGTGTCGTCCAGCGGATGGGTAACGACTTCCGTCGACACGACGTTTCCCTGTTGACCGTATTCGTTCTCGGCGACGGCGAAAAACCGGTTGAAACCTACCGGCAGCCCCATGTTGGCCGGCGAGTTGCGCCACCGCCAGCCATTGCTGCCGTCGCTGTCATCGCCCAGCAGCTGGTCCGCGGCATCCTTTTGTCCGTTGTTGTTGGTGTCATGATAGAATAGGACCCGCGTAGCATGGTCGACTCCGGTGGCGGTGAGGGTGAGGGTGAGGGCATGCATTTGAAAGGTGCTGTTGGGATCCAGCGAGCCGACGAACGGAGCCGGCACTACGGGCGGGTTGACCGTGACGATCGCCTGAACCCATGGCGTCCAGGCACCGTCGGTATCCTGGGCGCGGGCTAACAGGTGCTGGGGACCAAAGTCCAGCACCGCGCTGTCTGTCGTCAACGATATCTGGCTGTTCGTGACAGACGTCAATCTGCCCAATACGCGGTCCCCGCTGCTGGCGTCCCCGTTCCGATCAGCGTCCCACAAGATTTGGACGTAAGCGATTCCCTTGTCATCCGACAATCCGCTGACGGTCAACGTCAGAGTGTCTCCGCGGACCAGGCTTGCAGGCGAGGCCGACAGCGACCCGATGCTGGGCGGCTGATTTGCCGGCTCCGTGACGGTGAGTTTGCGGACCACGCGATTCCCCCAAGTACCGTCGGCCAAGCGGACGCGAGCCAGGAACTGGTGAACTCCAGGAGCAAGTCCAGACGTGTTGTATTGAAACGTGGCTGCGGAACCAGAAATCACCCCGTTGCCCAGAATCGAATCGCCGGTCGCCACCTGGCCATCGCTGTTCACGTCCCAGACGAACTGGACAAAGTCGGCGGCCGCGGCATTTTCGAGGTTCGCCGTGAATGTGACTGTCGTGTCGTGGCCCTTGATGACCGACGTGGGTTGCGAACTGAGCGCGATAATCCGTGCCGGATCGTTGGTAACCGAGAAGTACGGAGTGAAGCGAAAACCGGCTAGTTCGTCCGCATCCCAGGCGACGACCTTGAGGCGATAGTCGTTGGCAGGAGGCAAGTTGCCGGGGATCGTCCAGCGATAGATCATGGTGTTGGGCAACTCAAAGGCGTTGGTGGCCAGACGTCCGTCCGGATGGCCACCGGGGACGTACGGCGTCGTGTCGACTTTAAAGGCGTCGGTCGTCCCATTGCCGCGGTAGAGATACAGGCCGATGTGGTCCACGCCTACGTCGTCGGTGGCCGACCACTGGACCGTCAACTCCTGGCCGTTACGCAGCGTCGCCGGCTGGATCTCCACCCAATTGACCGAGGGACGTTGGGAACTGGGGAGCGAGGTGACGATCATGGTCGTGGTCCGCGGTTCGCCCCACAGTCCCTCGTTGTCTCGCGCGCGGGCAAAGAACCGTTGCGTGCCAGCGGCAAAGCTCGCCCACACCTGTGCCGTCGCATGGCCGCCGACGATGCTAGGATCGCTGTGCAGCCAGCGGTCGCCGGTATCCCATTTTCCGTTCACGTTGCTGTCCCACCAGAACTCGACGACGTCCGTCCAACCGTCCGGATCGTTCACCCCGGAGGCGGTCAGCGTGAACATCTGGCCCGCCTGGACCGAGGTCGGACTGGCGGACAACGAAGCAATTTGCGGGGGCTGATTGACCGGGGTGAGGACGTTGGCCGTGGTGGTCGCGGGCGTATGCGTCCAGGCCCCTTCGTTATCCCGCGCACGAGCAAAGAACCGCTGGGTCCCGACGTTCAGCGCGGCCGTGGAAACACTGACACTGGCCTCCTGGTTGACGATCGTCATGTCCGAACCCAACAGCGCGTCAGTGGGCTCCCACTGGCCGCTGCCGTTGCTGTCCCAGTAGAACTCGACAAGACTCACCTGTTGGTCGTCGCGCACCCCGTAGGCAGTCAAGTTCAACGTCTCGCCCTGGAGCACCGAATGCGGCGTCGCTGCCAGGGAGTCGATCCGTGGTTGCTGGTTGGGCTCGGCGGAAACGACGCGGAAATAGCCGACCGTCGACGCCGACTCCAACCCGACACCATTTTTCCCTGTCAGACTGATCTTGTAGGTGCCGTTGTCAAAGGGTCCGAGCAACTGGCTCGATGCACCGCGACCGTGATCGGTCCAGTAGCCCCAGTTGTTGATCGATTCCTGCCAGCGGGCGGTATGGAACTCGTAACCGTTACTGACGATGCCCGATTCGTTATCGCTGGCAGTCCCGGAAAGCTGGATCTTTGACGTGTCGAACAATGTGGGCTGTAAGAAACTACTGGAGATGCCGTTCAACGTAACATGTGGAGGCGTCGTGTCGGGCGCCGTGATCGTGACCTGAACCTGCCAATCGTGCGAAAAATAATCGCCCAGTTGGTCCCAAGCTCGCGCGAAAATCCGATGTTCCCCAACTGGGAAACGGTTCGTGGATACATCCAAGCCCCAAGTGTTCGACGAGGCGATCCAATCCGTCCCGATCCACTCATCCTGACCGACTTGGAGGACATTATCGTTGTCCGAGTCCCAGAAGAAATCGACGTGCCGAAGGGCTCTCGTCGCCTTGGTCGTCACATCAAGCCGAAAACTCGTGCCCTGGGGGACAGAGGACGCAGTGCTGCGGAGACTTTGGATGTAGGAGAAATGGCCCGGCGGCAAGAAGAGCTCTTCTCCCCAGTCCACGCCCAGAAATTCGCCCAAGTGGTTTCGGTCAGCCTCGGGAACTCCCGCCTTGGCCATAATCGTATTCACATACGACGCGCAGTTTCCGGTACCAGGCGTGAAAAACGGGTTGAGCGCATAGCCCACTTGGTTATCGTAGATTGTCGTGAGTTCATACAGGACAGTAGAAAAGCTGTCAAAATCCTGGCCGGCGGGGACGCTCACGTAGTGGAGTTCAGGATCCCAGGGATCTTGCAGCACTCCGCCAGCAAACCAATCGTTCGCGGCGTCCATATCTACGGGATCATGGTAACGGGTCACAAGCTTTCCGCTTCCGTCCGGAGCATTAAATCCGCCAATCAGTACTGCTTTGTGTCCGCTTTCCAGTGTGGTCGTGTAAGAAGGTGCGTCCCCAAAGAAACGAGTCACGATGAAATGGTGATTTCCTGGGTTGTCCGGACCAAGCACGAGGTCCCTGGCACCCCAGTAGACGTCTCCGCTGTAAGCAAAGCTCGCCAAACTGCTTGGCGTTTGAAGCCCAGCGACAGTCTCCCACGATTGACTTGCTTCGTGTCCGATGGTGCCGGACAAGACGCTCGTGGCACTGAGCGACGAATCTTGATCTACCAGTTGCAAGCCCGGCAGCCAATGAGACAGCGCCGAATCGGCGGCGAGCAGGCGGCGGTCTTCCAGAGGCTCAAAACGCAGGCGTCGCCAGCGCAATCGCGTCTCGGGGTCGCCTGCGGTCATTCTGCGGCGCCGGTGCAAGGATTTGCGGTGACGGTTCAAATCGGTTCGCATCACGGCTTGCTCCTGATGGGTCGTGCTGGTGTCAAAGTTCCGCTTTCGGGATTCAGGCACTGCGGGAAACTCGTCCCCCGTGCGGCGTCAGCGCGTACGAAGGAAAACGAACGGAAAATATAGCGGAGTAGTCTATCCGGATAATCCGCAAATTGGTTCCGAGCCCCTCATTCTCAACTTTGGGGTTTCGCCCCGGCTCGGCCGCGACTCACACCTCGCCGCCGCCAGGAACCACCTCCCGGAGCGGTTTGGCCGCTCGGGATTCGGCAGCGTGCATGCCTCGGGAAGACGGCCTCGAAGTTCATCGCAACACCATTCGGACATCCGCGAATTTGGTTATACTGGGGCCATATCGGGACTGAAATCAGAGCGGGGCGTTTGAAGTGGCGAAGCCAAGAGGTACTGGGCATGGATTCAGCAGCACCCGGCGAGCTGCGTGGTGCGGAGCCGGAGATGACATCCCAACACTCGATCACGCATTGGCTGGAAGATCTGCAGGCGGGCGATCCGCAGGCCGTCGAGCCGCTGTGGCGGCGGTTTTATGCCGATCTGGTGCGGCATGCGCGGCAGACGCTGGGGGCGACACCGCGGCGGGCTTATGACGAAGAGGACGTGGCAGCCAGCGCCTTCGACAGCTTTTTCGAGGCGGTGAACAAGGGGCGGTTCCCGGATTTGACGGACCGCGATGGGCTGTGGTATCTGTTGCTGATGATCACCGAACGAAAGGCGATCGATTATATCGAACACGAATTCCGGCAGAAACGCGGCGGCGGCAAGGTGCGGGGCGAGTCGGCTGTCGGCGAGGGCATAAGCCGCTCGGGGCATGCCGGGTTCGATGGACTGCCGGCCCTGGGGCAACCGACTCCGGAATTGGCCGCTATGATGAAAGAAGAATTGGACCGGCTGTTGACGAAACTGGAGGACCCCGCGCTGCAACAGGTCGCGATCTGCAAAATGGAAGGTTACAAGAACGCCGAAATCGCCGCCGAAATCGGCCGTTCCCTGGCGACGGTCGAGCGCCGACTGAAACTCGTTCGGCGGATCTGGAGCGACGAGGAATTGTGATGGACGAGCGGGAGTTTGTTGATCCGACGATCGCGCAGGCGCGGCAGATCGACTGCGTCTGCGAGGCGTTCGAGCAGGCTTGGCTCGCGGCCCCGCCGCCGCGGATCGCGGATTATCTGCCCGCGGAACACGAAAAGCTGCTGCCGGGCTTGCTGCCCGAATTGCTGAAGATCGACGTCCAGCAGCGTCTGCGCTGCGGAGAACAACCCGCGTTGTTGGGCTACCTGGAACAGTTCCCCGCTTGCGAGGCCGCCGTTGTTCGCGCTTATCAAGCGGCCATCCAAGGGGACTCGTCTGCGGCGGTGCCGCAGGTGCCGCCAGGGCGGGAACAAGTGGCCGACGGCCGTCGCATCCTGGGCGATTTCGAGTTGCTGGAAGAAATCGGCCGCGGCGGGATGGGGATCGTCTATCGGGCTCGGCAACTGACGCTGAACCGCACCGTTGCGGTCAAACTGATCTTGCACGGGGACTTTGCCTCCGAACGCCAAATTCAGCGTTTTCGCAGCGAAGCGGAAACGGCGGCCCAGTTGACGCATCGGAATGTCGTCCCGGTCTACGCGGTCGGTCAACAGGAGGATTGCTATTTCTACGCGATGGAATATGTCCCCGGCACCAGCCTTTCCGCGATGAAACGCACCGGGCCGCTTTCGTCGCGGGATGCCGCCGCGCTGGTGGCAAAGCTGGCCGACGGGGTCCAATCCGCGCACGATGCCGGGATCATCCATCGCGACTTGAAGCCCGCCAATATCCTGATCGACAGCAGCGGCGAACCGCGGATCACGGACTTTGGCCTGGCCAAGAGCATCCACTCGGACAGCGGCCTGACGCGGACCGGCCAGACGGTGGGCACGCCCAGCTACATGTCGCCCGAACAGGCGCGGGGAGACAAGCAGACGGCCACGCCGGCGGTCGATGTGTATTCCCTGGGCGCGGTCCTATACTTCCTGGTCACGGCTCGGGCGCCGTTCGCGGCCTCGACCGTCACGGAGACGCTGGATCAGGTGATGCATCTGGATCCCGTGCCGCCGCGGCGTTTGAATCCGGCGATCGCCCGCGACGTCGAGGTGATTTGCCTGAAGTGCCTGCAAAAGCCACCGGAGCGGCGCTATGCGTCAGCTCGAGAACTGGCCGACGATTTGCGGCGTTTCTTGAATGACGAGCCGATCCGGGCGCGGCGCGAAGCGTGGCTGTCCCGCGGCTTGCGGTTGGTGCGGCAGCATCGCACGTTGGCGGCCGTGGTGACGATGGCGGCGCTATGCGTCCTGGCGACCGTGGCGGGCCTGACGTACGGGCTGGTCAAGGCCGACTTCGAGCGGGAACTGCGTTGGGCCATGGAACGTGAGCAGCGGATCACCAGCGCTATTGCCCGACGGTCGCAGCCGCTGCCTGGCCGGCGATTTGGCGGACTCGAGGACTTGGCCGTCGCGGCCTCGCTGGGACCGACCCTGCAGATTCAGAACGAGGCCATCACGAGCTTGACGTTGCCCGATTTGCGCATCGAACGGACTTGCCAGGCGGAAGCGGAATGGGGGTTCGCGGTTGCGCCGGATTTTCACTCCTACGCGCATTCGGACGAGCAAGGCAACGTGTGCGTCCGCAAGCTGTCCGACGAGGTCCTCGTCCGCCAGCTGCCCGGCCAGGGAGCGCCCGCGTGGCGGCTGCAGTTTAGCGCTGCCGGCCGCTTTCTCGCCGCGCGATATGCACCGCACCGAACGAGCGGCGAGGCCGAACGGCGCTTCTGCGTCTGGGATCTGGCCCACGGCAAGCCGCTGGCAGGGATTGCAGACAAGGTCAACGCGGAAGCTTGGGATTTCAGTCGGGACGAACGGCACCTGGCCTGGGCCCAGTCGGATGGGGCGATCGTGGTCTGGGATCTTCAGCAGGGCCAGGAGAGCCAGCGGTTCGACGCCGGAGCGTGGGGCGGCTACCTGGCGTACAGCCCGGACGGCCGGCAGCTTGCGCTCGGAGTCTCCACGCCGCCCGAGGCCCGGATCTTCGACCTGGCATCTGGAGCCGCCGTGCGGACGCTGCCCCATCGCGACGACGTGCGCGACGTGGCCTGGAGTGCCGACGGCCGGCGTCTGGCCACGGCGTCGGGCCGCCACGTGTTCGTTTGGGATCTCGTCAGCGGTGGTCCGCCGCGGGAACTGACCGGCCACCGCTACGGCGCCGAATGGGTCGAATTCAGTCACGCCGGCGATCTGCTGGCGAGCCAGGGCTGGGACGGCTACCTGCGGCTGTGGGACTCCCGCTCAGGAGAACTGTACGTCGAGGGTCACAGCATGCCGTACATGCGATTCAGCCCTGACGACCAGCGGCTGGCAGGTGCCAAGGTCGGCTCACGAGCAGGCATTTGGAGCGTCGCGGCGGGACGTGAATTCGGCGTGTTGCGCGGACACTGCGAAAACGTCGCTGCGTTCACGGTGGCGTTCGATCGGCATAGCGATCGGTTGGTATCCAGCAGTTTTGACGGAGTGCGATTGTGGCTGCCAGCCACCTCGCGAGATCCCCTCGCGCGGTTGACCCAACGGCGGAGCGGCTATTGTCAGTTCTTGCCCACGGGCCGCGGGATCGTGGCAACCGAGCCGTTTGGCATGGCCTGCTGGCCCGTTCCCGAGGCCCCGCTTGCCGAGCCGCTACGAGACGCGGCGAAAGGCCGCTTGCCGCTGCCGGACTTTGCTTTCGCCAACGCATTCGGGCTAAGTCGAGACGGTCGTTTGCTCGCCACACTGCAGCAGGATGTTCACTGCGTGTCATTGCTCGACTTGCATCGTCGGCAGAGCGTCCGGACGTTACCGCAGTCCACCCACATCAACAGCGTTGCGGTTAGTCCCACGGGGCGCTGGGTCGCAGGGGGAGCGTGGCTCGGCCGCGATTCGAAGATCTGGGACTCCACATCCGGAGACATCGTCAAGACCCTGGATACCGGCGACGCCTACGTTGTCTTCAGTCCCGACGACCGCTGGCTGGTCACCGGTTCGCACACGGAATACGTGTTTTGGCGGAGCGGGACCTGGGAAAAATGCCACACCGTGGAGCGAAGCGAATGCAATCAACGGGGGCCCTTGGCCTTTTCGCCTGACGGTCGGATGGTGGCGGTTGCGGCCACCCCGTTCGCCGTTCGCCTGGTCGAAGCTGCCAGCGGCCAGGAAATCGCCACGCTCCTCCCGTACCGCCGCGAGCTGGTTTCCTGGCTGGCGTTCAGCGCCGACGCCAGAATGCTGGCCGTTGCCTGCGCAGAAGGGAACATCCACGTGTGGCGGCTGGACTTGATCGCGGATCAATTGGAAGAATGGCGAATCGTTCCCGCAACCGAGTCGTTGGGCAAGTTTTTTCCCGCATCTGCCAAGCCGGACGGCGTCGAATCGGTCCCCGGCGAGCGGCGGGAAACCGAGGCGGAAGAATACCCAGCCGCCTTTTCCCGGGAACCGGCGCCGGTCGTCGAGTGGCATCCCGACTCGCACTCTCAAGCCCACCAGTGGAACCAGGCGATCATCGCGATCAACAAGCGAATCCAGGAAGCCCCGGAGGAACCACGAACCCAGGCAGAACGCGGGTATACGCTCGCTGAACAAGCGGAATGGAACGAGGCGACTGCGGCGCTTGCCGAGGCGATTCGGCTGGGTACCGACAGTCCCGTGGTCTGGTTCCACTTGGCGATCGTGCATCTGGTCCGCCACCGCCCCGACGAGTATGCCGCCATCTGTGCCCAAATGGTTGACCGTTTTGCCGACACCACAGACGTGGGCATCGCCAGTCTCGTTTCCTGGACCTGCGCGCTCGGTCCCAACGCCGTGCGTGACGACACCCGCCCTCTGAAACTCGCCAACCACGCCTTGGCCGGCCAAGAGACCTACTGGTTTGCCCTCCGGCAAGGCGCCCTGTTGTACCGCTGCGGCCAGTACGACGAGGCAACGAGTCAGCTGCAGCGCGCCGCCGAGTTATCTTCGGACGAGGATTGGGCATTCCACAAGATCTTCCTGGCCATGCTTTGCGTGCGGCGCGGCGATGCCGCCCAGGCACAGCGATATCTCTCGGAAGCAGAGGGCCGGATGGTCCAGCCGACGGACCGCATCAAATGGATCGAACGCGCCCAGTTTGCAATCCTGAGCGCCGAGGCCAGGGCTTTGCTCGCCGGCGTCCATCGCGGCGCAGCGCTGGAGTAGCCTCGAGAACGGGCTAACGCCAGGCCGCAGCGATGTCGTCCAGCAGGTCGTTGAGTACATCCTCCAGCGGCGCCAGCTCCGCCGCCAGTCCACCGAAGACCCGATCCCGCAGATGGCTCTGCTCCCCCTCCGCGACCGATAACGCGCTGGCATTCAAATGGTTGATCACGATCACCGCATCCAGGGGGGTGCACTGCGAATCGTTGTTGACATCGTAGTAGTGCGCCACCGGTGCAGACACGTCGCCAGCCGCTTCGGCGTTCAGGCGATTGATCACAATCAGCCCATCGAGGGCAGTCACAAAACCGTCGGCGTCGACGTCCAGTCCATTGGCGGGGTTGTGCCACGGCGGAAAACCGTCGTCGACCAGCAGTATCCCGTCCCCCGGATCGTGAGACGCGTTCGTTAGCGGAGGGTTTAGCACCAGGTCCCTCAAGTCGCCGTCGTAGACTCCGGTCCGGCCGGTACCCAACGTGGCCAGCAGGTTCCAGTTCGCCGGCCCCGGGGCCGCCTCAGCGGCGATCACCACGGTCAACGTGACCAACGTGCCCGCCGTCCCAGTTGGCAGATGACTGGTACCAACCAAGGAATCGGCCGCATAGATTAACCGACCCGCCGCTGGCTGGGTCATCATTCCTGCCAGATCCGTGCCCTGGAGCAGCGTCCCGAGCTGCGCGGCGGTGACCGTGAATCGGCCGGGATCAAACTCCAGCAACAAGTCGAACCCGCCGATCGTCACCCCGGCGGGTTCGGTCACTTCGATCATCACCGGCACCGTCACCGTCTGGCCGGGCGCGCCGATCAAGTCCCGCGGGATGTAGACTCGCGGGTCCGGTCCGCTGGCCGTCGGCATCACCAGCCCCTCCGGCAGCGCGGGGAGGTAGGGCACAGGCACCAAGCCGATCGCTCGGCGGATTCCCGTCGTGTCGCTGGACTGAATCAGCCCATTCAACGTGATGTCGGCGAGCAATACCGGATCGGCCAGCGCATACGCTCCCAACCCCGAGTTGATCTGTCCGATGATCCGCCGCGTCAAGGTTGCGTCCGGCGAGTTGTACCAGCCGTCGCCGTTGGTGTCTCCCAAGAACGCCGCGATATGGAGCGCGTCGAGATCGATCGACGTCCGTTCCGCTGGCGACGTGGCGGCGTCCCAGACCTGCAGATTCGCGATGTCCAGAATGTGCTTCGCGCCATACGGCGCATCGTCCGGCACGACCGCCGTGAACGAACCGATGGTCATGGGGCCGGGCTGGGCAGCGAAGCTGGCCGGCGCGGTAATCGACAGCGACGCGACGCCCACGGCAGGAAACGTCAGCGAGGCTGTCGCGTCCCCTCCCGCCAGTGCGTTGTTGACGGTGAACCCCTGCAACTCCAGCAGGGCCGGATCGTACTTCAGTTGGAACTCGACGCGCGACACGTTTCGGCCGTCGCTGATGCTCAGCGGCAGCCCGGCGTCGCGGTCGTAAGCCGGCACATTCACCGGCTGACCATACCCGCGGGTGATGTGCGGCAAGCTGACAACGATCACGTCGGCGGCCGGCGGTTCGACGGTCAGCAGGGTCACGAAGTCGTCGCCCACCGCGCCGTTGGCGTCCCCATCGAGCAGCTTGGCGTTGACGTCGTGCAAGCCGTCCGTTCCGCTGATAAACGTCACGCTGTACTCGTCCGGCGGCAGCACGCCCGAGGTCGCCACAAACGTGACTTGCCGCAGCCCGGGGCCGACGACCAGCGAGCCGCGCACCGACCCCGTCGCGGCGCCGACGACGCGGATGTCCGCCGGACCCCAAGCTCCTCCCTGGTCGTACAGATTCAATACGTCGCTGCGCAGATCGCTGGTAAACGTGGCGACGAATCCCGTGCCCGTGGCTTGGAGCGAGTCGACGACCAACGCCCCGCGGGTGGTAAAGGTCCACTCGCTGGCGCCGTCGATCGCCGCCGCCTCGTTGCCGGCCCGGTCGGCAAACGCTCCCGCGGGCACCTCGACACGGTACGTGGTGCTGTCCAGCAGCGTACTCGAAGGCTGGATCGTGGCCGTCGTGCCCGAGACGCTCACCGCCGTACTGGCCACCTCGATCGTCTCGATCAACGTGCCGTCGCTGGCCAGCTTCAGAACGATCGTCCCGGCGCCCTTTTGAACCGGCTCGCCAAACGCGATCTGCAGTTCCGGCTCGAACGGCACGCCCCGCGTATCCGCCGTCGGCGTCAAGCCGCTGCGCAGCGGCGGCAGGGTGTCGATGGTCAGCTCGTCCAGCGTGGCATCCACGCCGCAGCGAGACAGCACGTCCCAGGCCTGGACCTGCACATCGTAGGCCCCGTCGTCCAGCGTCGGAGCGATGGTATTGGCAGCCAGGAACCACGTTCCGTCGCCCCGGTTGTCGGCCGCATAGGTTGTCCCCGCGACCGTGACACTGATTGCGGCCAGGGTATCATCGACAGTTCCGCTGAGCGGCGGCGACACCTGGTTTGTCCATCGCGGTTCGACGCTCACCGCCGGCGGCGTCTCGTCGGCCACATAGCCCGAATCCACAACCGCGACCACGGCGCCTTCGTCGACCGAAGCACTCTGCCAAGACACCGCTGCGGGCGTGGCCAGACTGCCGGTCACCTGGAAGGAAAGCGTCAGCAACTGCCCGTCCTGGGACAACGGACTGCCGCTGGCCATGGCGATGCGGACGACGCCCGGCTGAGTCATGTTGGTAAACAGCATGGCGCCGTCTGCGGGGTCGCCCGCCGTGACGTCGACCAGCAGCAGTTGGCGCGCGTCGTAGGCCATTGTCAGATCCAAGGAGTAGACATCGGCAGCACCGCGGACGATCTGCAGCGGGACATCGACGGTCTGGCCGCCGGCCCAGATCACGTCCGGTAGCGTCAAGGCCACGGACGAGGTTTCGAGACTCAGCCATCCCGCGTCGCCCTCCGGCTCGCCGCCTCCGCCTGCAACCCCATCCCAATTCCCCGACACGTCACCGAGCAGGATGGCGGTGAAATCCTGCCCCGCCAGGTTGCCGTTCAGCAGCGGATAGGTCCGCTCGGCGGGCGAGAACAGCCAGCTGCGTCCCGCGCCGGGAAAGTGGCCCGGCAACAAGTCAACGGCTTTCTCCAGCACGTAGGAAGCGTCCATCGCGGTCACCGCGCCGTCTCGGTTGACATCTGCCGCCAGCCGTTGGTTCGTCGTGAGGGTCCGCGAACCGGCCACGGTTTGCAGGATCAAGGAGGCATCGTAGGCCGTGATATCGCTGACCTGGTCCGCCTTGGCGGGCGTCAAGGTGTAGGCCCCTGTCTGGACGGTGGCGAACGAGTAGGCTCCGCCCGCGTCGCTGGCTGCCGACTGGGCGCCGACGCCGACCAGTTCCAACGCCGTGCCGAGCACCGGGCGATTGTCCTTGTAGTACTTGATGCTGCCGCCCAGCGAGAAGAACCCGTTGACCGCAAACGAGCCGTTACTCAAGTCCGCTTCGATGGCGCCGTCGTTTAACAACACGTTGCTGAAGGACAGCGCCGTTTGCGAAGCGATGGCTCCCACCACCTCGACGTTCAGCCTGGCCAGCGTGCCGTCACCGCTGGACGGCGTGACGCCGGCCAGCGTCAGGACAACGCGTCCGGCGGTCGCCTTGTTGTATTCCAGCGCCCAGCCACTGGTCAGCGTCCCGGTGCTCGCCCCGAGGATCTTGAGCACCGCCGCATCGAAGTTCACGGTCAACTGGGCCGCCCGCAGCCCGTCGACTTGAGCCAGCGAAATCGGGATGTCGAGAATCGCGCCGCGGTCCGCAGACATCGTGGGCAAGGACAGGACCGCATCGTCGTCGATATAGCGGAAACCGCTGAGCAACGTTGCCTGGCTGGCGTCCGGATTCACCACCTGGACGTCGACCAGCGCCGGGAAGTGGGGCGGCGTGGTACAGAGGATCTGGCCGCTGGTCTGGACCACGACCTCGGTGGCCGCCACGCCGCCGAACAAAACCGTCGCCTCCGCTTGGAACTGCGAACCCGACAGGGTAACCCGCAGGCCGCCGTCGGACGAGCCCTGATTCGGCGAGACGGAAGTCAAACTGGGCGCCGCGGTCACGATCACGCTGTGCGGCGCCGCCGCGTTGCCGTGATAGACGGTATTCAGTTCGTCGCGGGCCGTCAAGTAGTACTCGACGCCGGGCGGCTGGACGGCCGTGCCGGGAATCGTCGCGGACCAACTGGTGCCCGAGACGTTGATCATCGGCAGGCTGACATAAGCTTGGGTGCTGCCCAACGGCCGATAGTGAACAGCCACGCCCTCGACAGCGACATTGTCCGTCACCGTGGCCGTCAATCGCAGACCAGCTCCCGGCACGGCCGACGTTTTGGGGGCGTGCGTGATCACCGGCAGGATCGTGTCCAGGGCCGCGGCCGAAACCACGTTGGACGGGTCCGACTCGGTCATGTCCGTCTGGACCACGGTGAACTTGTAATACATCGGGACGGCTGGCGAAACGTTCCTGTCGAGGAACGACTCCTGGCCGACCGGAATGATGCTGCTGTTGAGCCGCGTATAGGTGCCGCTGGCGCTGGTGGACCGGTACACGTTGTATCCGGCCAGCAACTCGAAATCATCTTGTGCCCAACTCAGCCGGATCGAGCCCTCCTGGCCCGTCGCCTGCAAGGTCATCGCCGCCACGCCCATCGTCTTGATCTGGAAGCGGAATCGCCCCACGTCGTAGCCCGAGACCAGCCACGGATCGTCGGCTGCCGCCGCGCCCGAAATCCGCATCTGGTGATAGCTCTCGCCGGTCATCGGCGTGACCCAGAACACGCCCTGCCAGGTGCGGCTGTTGGACCAGCCGCTAAAGCCTTCGGCCTGGATCACATCGTCGACCGACAGCCTCGCGGTATCGTCATCCAGGATCGTTCCCAACCCGGAAGCCTTGGCGATGGGGATGCCGGAACCGCCGGACAACACGACCCGCAGTGTCTCGTCGTCTTCGTCCACCAGATCGCCGATCACGGGTACCGAAATCGTCTGCGCGATTTCGCCCGGCGCAAAGGTGAGAGTCCCGCTGGTGGGTTGATAGTCCGCGCCGGCCCGCGCCGTACCATCCGCCGTCGCGTAATTGACGTTGACCTCGACAGCACTGGCCTGCGAGAGGCTGACCGTAAAGTCCAGCGATACCAGCCCCGCATCGCCTTCGGTGACCGTCGCGTCGGAAACCAGCAGTTTGGGACCGTCGTCGTCCAGGATCGTGGCTCGCCCCTGAGCCTTGGCAATCCCCGCTCCGCTGGCGTTGGACAGCGTCAAGAAGAAATCCTCGTCCACTTCGTTGGTAATATCCCCCTGGACAATCACGGTTACCGTCTTGTCGAGCGGGTCTGCAACGTCGGAGGTAAAGGTTAGCGTTCCGCCGACTTGCAGGTAATCGCTGCCTGCCACGGCCGTGCCACCCGTCGTGTCGTAACGCACCGTCACCGGCTTGGATGCCACCGGTTGCCGCGACAGGCTAACCGTAAACTCGATCACCGTCTGGTCGCCACTGCCCTCCGTCACCGTCACATCATTGACCGTCAAGACCGGATCGTCGTCCACGATGGTGCCGACCGCTTCGGCGTCCGCGATGGCCACGACGGTCGCTTGGGACAAGCGGACGAGAAACGTCTCGTCGCTCTCGTGCTGCAGATCCCCGAGCACGGGCACCAGCACGACCTTCTCCGTCTGGCCCGCTGTGAAGATCAGCACTCCGCTGGTGGAACCATAGTCCGTGCCAGCCCGAGCCGTGCCGTCGGCGGTGGCGTAAGACACCTGCACGTCGGCCTGGGCCGCAGCCGAAAGACGCACGGGGAACGCCATGTAGGTGGTCCCTGTGTCTCCTTCGACCAATTGGCTATCCAGGATCTCCAGCAAAGGCCCGTCGTCGCCGACGATCGTCGCGGTCCCCTGCGCATCGCTCAGGATGGCGTTCAGCGGTTCGGACAGCACGACCGTGAACGTTTCGTTGACCTCAGCATCATCGTCCCCGACGACCGTGACGGCAATCGTCTGCTCGACCTGACCCGGCAAGAAAGTCAAGGTTCCGCTAAGAGCCTGATAATCGCTGCCCGCCGTCGCCGAACCGTCCGCCGTCGCAAAGTCGACCGTCACCGTTTCGGGACTCGGCTCAGAGAGCGTGACGACGAAGACCGCCTCGATGGTCGTGCCATCGTCACCTTCGAGCAGCGACACGTCCGTGATGGCCAGCAACGGGTCATCGTCGTCCAGCACGGTTCCCATCGCCTCGCCATCCGCGATCGCGGCATATTCGGGGCTGGACAGCGTGACGGTGAAGGACTCGTCGAATTCGTTGAGCGTATCGCCCAGCACTTGGACCACGATGGTCTTCTCGATTTGGCCCGGGAGAAACGTCAAGGTGCCGGTCGCAGCGAGATAATCGTCGCCGACCGTGGCCGTGCCGTCGCTGGTGGCCCAATCCACGGTGACCACTTCTGCGGCGGGATGGGACAAACGCACCGGGAACGAAAACTCCGTAACGCCTGTCTGGCCTTCCTGAAGCGCCACGTCCTCGATGGCCAGCGTGGGGCGATCGTCGTTGATGATAGTCCCTTGAGCCACATAGTCCAAAATGATGGCCCCGCTGGGAGCCGACAGCAGAACCTGGAACTGTTCATCGAGTTCGTCGACGGCGTCGCCCAGGATCGGCACGCTGATAGTCTGTTGTCGCGGTGCTCCCGCCGCAAAGGTCAAGGTCCCACTCCGCGCTACGAAGTCCGCGCCGGCCACCGCTGTACCGTCAACCGTTCTGTAATTCACGGTTACCGTTTCGTTGTCCGGACAGTCGACCAGGCGAAGAAGGAACTCGGCATGAGTCGTCCCCGAATCGCCCTCCAGAATCGAGACGTCATCCCATTCGAAGTAGGGATCGTCGTTGACAATCGTCGCTTTGCCAAGGTGATCGGAAATCGCCACGTTGCTGCTGGATAACAGCACGAAAAAGTCCTCGTGATCCTCGGCCCAGGTGTCCCCGGCAACCGAGACGGCAATGGTCTTGGTCAGCGCGCCGCCGGGGGTGAACGTCAGCGTCCCGGAGGCTGGGTGGTAGTCGGCGCCCAGCATTCCAATCGCCGCCAGCGTGGCGGTGCCGAGCCTCGGGGTGCTGTAGTCTACGCTGACGGTCGTTGCCGGATCGGCGGACAGCGTGACGGTAAAGATGGCATTGGCCCGGGAACTATCTTTCTCGACGTAGGAGATGTCGTCGATCGAAATCAGCGGCCCGTCATCGCCCACGATCACCCCCGTCACCGTGCTGGAAACGAGCGTAGCGCCGGAGGCGTTCGAGAACTGCACCACAAACGTCTCGTTGGGCTCGATCTCCGCATCGCCGACGATCGTTACGGCAAAGGTCTGTTCCAGGACACCGGGATCAAAGGTCAGCGTGCCGGCAGCTGCCTGATAATCGCTGTCCGCGGTCGCCGTGCCGTCCGCGGTGGTATACTCGACGGTCACCGGCTGGTCGCTGGCTCCGGACAGACGAACGGTGAAGACCGCTTCGCTGCTGCCGCTGTCGCCCTCGACCACCCGGACCTCCTCGGCACTCAGCAAGAAATCGTCGTCGCGGATGGTTGCCACGCCCAACGCATCCGCCAGGTTGGCGACCCGCGGGTGCGTCAACCGCACGGAGAAACTGCGGTCGGGCTGGTGGGTGGTATTCCCGAAAACCGGCACCGAAATCATTCTCTCGGTCTCGCCGGGCTGGAACGTCACCGTTCCTCGACTGAATTGATAGTCGTCCCTCGGCGCGGCGGTGCCCGCGACCGTTTCGTAGCTGACACGGACGATCTGGTCGGACGCCGCGGACAGCGTTACGGGAAACAACGCCAGCGACGTTGCCGCGTGGCCTTCCCACAGCGTGACATCGCCGATGGCCAGCGTCAACTCGTCATCCACGATCGTCCCAACACCCAGACTGTCGGCCATCGTCGCCACGGTCGGGTCCGATAGCACCAGGTAGAAATCTTCGTTCGGCTCCAGTTCGATATCTCCCAGGATTGGCACCGACACCGTCTTGATCGTTTCCCCCGCTTCGAACGTCAGGGTTCCGTGGGTGGCGACATAGTCTGTTCCGGCCCGTGCGGTGCCGTCCTGCGTGGCATACTTTACGGTGATCGGCCGACTGGCAGGCTGCGAGAGACCAATGGTGAACTCAAAGGCATTGCTGTTATAGCCCGCATTGTTGCCGCCGACTGGATGGACGCTGAAGTCGGTGAACGGCTTGGCGGGGCCAAAGGTAACGAAGGGCTGCGTTTTTGGGTCCATGTCCCGGTTGAAATGCACCGTCAAAGTGACCGGCCCGGCGCCGATCGTCGGTACCTGCTCGGCAGGCACGCCGTTGATCAACACGCTCTCGACAAAGGGGAACGTCGTTTCCGAACCATGCTCCAGCGGCGTCCCGTAATTCACGTGGGCCGTCGTAAAGTTGTCGTTGTAGTCGATGATGGCGTGATTGATCAGCGTCGTGCTGGTCGTGCCCCAGAAGTTCTCTTCCAACAACACGTGCGCCGTCAACGGCGTGGAACTGCTGGGACTGTTGATACGCATCCAGCGGGTGATGTTCGGTTCCCAGTACTTGCTCAGGAAGGCGTTTCCGCGATTGACGCCCTGCAACCGCGCCTCGATGTACGCGTCGATGCGTCCATCCAAAAACGGCGCGTTGATTTCCTCCTTGGCCCAGCGGCCGGGGATACGAATCAGGTACCAGCCAGATGCGTTCGTTGCGTTCTGCCAGCCCATCGTGCAGTAGTAGCCCGAACAGGAAAACCAAACGCCTTCCGAATGCGCCGCGCCTTTGATCTTAGCGGGGGGGCTTCCGCCCGCCCAACTGGTGAAGTAAACCGGCGATCCGTCGCGCCACTGGAACTCGCCGGCCCCGATCGGCCGCAAGCCCATCAACGACATCTGGCCACGACCGAATCCCCAATCGAGTTGCGTCCAGTTACTCCAGTATGTCATGAGGAAGTTCTGCTCGTTCTCATCGGGGATCTGCACCACTTCGCCACCAAAATACTCGGCGGCCAGTTCCGCGGCCTGCAGGTAGTGGCTATTGCCTCCCTGCATAATTGCATACGTGTAGCCGTTGTGCTCGACGGTGTAGTTCCTGGCCAAGCTGGTCGCTGCGTCGTTGGGGTACCACGATTCATCATACGTCAAGGCGGGCGAGTACGTGATCGGCTTGTTGTTCTCGTTATCCTGTAGGACGACACTGTTCAGGATCTTCGCGCCTCCGCTGGGCGCCAGCCAGCCGGCGTCGAACAGTACGGTATCGTATTGATAATTGGCCGTCAGTGAACCGCCGCCGCGGAACTTGTGAAGGATCGTATTGCGGATGTGCCAGGCCTCGACGGTCGAACTGAGCTTGTCCCAATCGAGATACCCGTGGTCGATCGAGTACAGGTTGGTCATCTTGGGATTCCGCACCTTGACGTAGGACATCCGGGCGTTGCCGGATTCGGCGCGAATGTCCACCGTCTGGCCGGACACCAGGTACGAGGGAAGCAGCGAAACCGGAGCCTCCTGCGTTCCTTCGATCCGCAGCGCCCCGCGGACGATCATGTATCCGGTCTGCGGGCCGGGATTGTAGGGGTCGCTGCTGATCGCGCCCCACTGGATCTGCGTCCCTGGCTCGACGGTCAGCGTCACGCCGGGTTCCACCAGCACCGGACCACCCACGATCCAGAAGTTGTCGGCGGTCAGCGTCATGTCCTGGCCGATGACCGACGGCAGATTCCTGCCCCGCTGGACGATGAACTGGAAACTGTCCAGCCGCGTATAGATCGGATGCTGGGGATCCCAGCCGTCCTCAAAGTAGATGGTCACCTGAAAATTGATGACGTGATCGTTGGGCGCATCCGGCTTGACCCGGACGATCCACGGCGCCTCGACGCCCGTGATCACGCCCCCCGCGTCGTAGATCAGGCCGTTATCGTCCGTCGCAAACGGGCCGATGCCCTGCAGGATGACGGTGTTCGAGAGGATTTCGACATACGGGTCCGGCTGACTCGCGCCCGGCGCGTACGCATCCAGAATCGCGAACACGTGGTCGGCCTGTCCGGAACGGTTGATCAGTTCGAACCCGATGTGGATCGTCTCGCCGGCGTCCGCGCGTCCGTCGCCATCGTTGGCCGGGTCGATCGCCGGGTTGTCGAACAACCAGGTGCTGTACAAGCTGACGCCCGGCTTGGGCGGCTCGGTCAGCGCCGTGTACGCATCCACTACGCTGCCCGACGCCGCGATGCTGCCCATGATGAACCGCGACGAGTAGACATCCCGCTGCCAGAAATACGACCGCATCAAGGCCGCCACGCCGGACACTACGGGCGCCGCCATCGACGTGCCGCTCCAGGCCGCATACTGGTTGCCCGGCAGCGTGCTGTAGATCGATACGCCGGGCGCCTTGATGTCGTAGCCGTAGTTCGAGAAATCGGCGAGGCCGCCTTTGGGCGTCGAGGCCTCGACACCCAACACGTAAGGCAGCCCCGCGGGGTAGAACGGGGCATTGCCAAAGTACATGCTATCGTTGCCCGCCGCCGCCACCAACACGGCCTGATTCAACGCGACTTCCAACGCATCCTCGATGATCTGCGACCGCTGGTATCCACCGAAGCTCATGTTGATCACATCGGCTCCGTTGTCGACGGCGTATAAAATGCCCTCGGCGATGTCATCCACCGTCAGTACGCCGCTGTACTGCGCGGCCCGGACGGCCATGATCCGCGTGTTAAAAGCGACGCCCACGCCGCCTTTGCCGTTGAACCCCTGGGCGGCGATGATCCCCGCCACGTGCGTGCCGTGGCCGTGATGGTCGATCGGATCGCCCGTGTGCAAGTTGGGATTGGAAACGACGCTGGCACCGTGAATGTCGTCGATAAAGCCGTTGCCGTCGTCGTCGATGCCGTTACCGGGAATCTCCCCCGGATTGACCCACATGTTCGCCTTCAGATCCTCGTGGTTGTAATCCACCCCCGAGTCGATGACGGCCACCACGACATCCTGCGTCCCGCCCGGATAGATGCCGTTATGGTTCAGGTAGTCCCAGGCTTTCCAGGTCCAGGCCTTGCCGTGATGCCATTGGTCATCGTAGGCCGGGTCCGTCGTCGCGTCCGGCAAGCCCTCGATCACGGGAGGAATCTCGTTCGTCAGGCCCCAGGTAATGTTCATCTCCGCCGTTTCGACCTCGGCCATGCCACCCAACGCAAACATCGCCGCTTGCGCGTCCGCGCCTGCGGGCAGGTCCAGCCGGTACCAGCGGCCCAGTTCCGCGCGAGCCGCCGCTTCGCTCTGTTCCGGTAACGGTTCCGCTTCGCCCACGGATACCGACAGCCAGCGACCCGTCTCCAACGGAACTCGCGCCAATTGCGGCAGCACGGGGGCTGCCGATTTCGCACCGACCGTCAACAACACATCGGACAACGGGTAGAAGGCATTCGCCTGGACCAGGGCAGTCGCCGGTCCACGCAGCGCCATCGGCCACAGCTCTGGCGTGGTCTGCTCCCGCAGTTTGACCAGGATCTGGTTCGTCCCAGAAGACGCCGCCTCTGCAGCCGCGTCAGCTGGCGAAGAGGGAAGGCTGACCGCTGCGGAGACATCCGCGATAAACACCGGGCCGCTCGCGTCGCCCGCCGCCAAGAGTCCGCCCGACAGCAGATCGTCCGCATCGAGCATCAATCGCGGCTCCAATCCCTCCAACAGCAGACGCCGCGAAAGACTCGACCGCAAGCGGACCTCACGCCGTTCCGAAAACCGAGACCGCCCGATACGCATTCCAGACCCCCGGCGACGACTCATGACATTCTCCTCTTGACTCGGCGTGAACGCGTAAACCGGCAAGTACATCGCCTCGTTGCCGCTGCCCTCGCCCCACAGAATGGGAGCCATTCGCGACTTTCGAGGTTGCCGGCAAGCAAATCTTAAGGTAGGGGACTCTATCCCCTCCTGTCAACCGAAAGAGAAGAATTATCGGGGGGCATTAGGCCACCAATTCGAGCCGTCCCTTGGGCTGTGTGGTTCTGGGAATGCTCGCGCCAAGCCGCTAAAAAAAACGCTACCACGCACCCCCGCTCAGGCTGACCAGCGAGTCCAGTGCGGGAACACCGTACACGCGTTCGCAAAGATGGCAGTTCCAACATTGATTGCGGCAGTTCTTTAGTTTCTGCTCCAATTCGCGATAGGCGTCCGTGGCATAGAAATGCCCCTGTACTACATCCTGAAACCGATTCACATTGTGAGGCAACGTGAAACGCCTCAGGTCGCACAGCAAATCCATCCAGGCATTGATCGGCGCCAGATTCTGCTCCAGAATGTCCGCGAACGAGTGGACGAAGATCGCCGTGTTCTCCAGTCCGGCCCCCGCTTGGCGCATCCGGTCCCGCTCGGTCAGCGAGGCTTTGCTGGCGCGTATGAAGTCCGGATTGACACCGCGAACCAGCGCCACGACGCTGCCGCGGTCGAGGATCTCGTCCGGCGGATGCGTACAGCCCAGGCGGCCGGACGACTTGAAGACATCGACCAGCTGGGCATATTCCTCGAACGTTTCGCGCCGTGTCCAGACACAGCTCGTGCCGGCGCGAGGCAGGCTGCCGTATTGCGGATGAGCGCGCCACGTTCCGCATGTGGTGCGGCCCAGGCCCTGCCAGTAGATATAGCCGCCGTCGGCCGGATGACACCGGATCTGAATGTCGTCGTGTTCCCGCTTGTACGGACAATAGGGCAGGCACGCCTCCTCGACCAACAGGCACGTCTTGATGTCCTTTCCCGGATGTTTCTTCCGGTACACATCGACGGCCCGTTTCACCTGCCGGAGTTCTTCCATGTTCCGATTCAGGGAACGGTCGAGTTGAATGAACGTGTAGCCAAGTTCCAGGGAATCGACGACCATCTGGGCGTTGGTCACCAGCTGATTCACGGTGTTCTTCCATAACATGTCGGGAAACGCCCGCTGCAACACGCCGCTGGCCATCAGGTGCGCATTTCCGATGGTACAGCTGCGCAATCCCCGCTGGTAAAACCCCGCCAGCCACTTCAAGAAATCGTCCAGGACCTTGCGATGCTCGCTGGAATACATCTCCCAAGGGATGTTGATCTGATTCATAGTCAGCGAGATCTGGATACCCAGGTCGTCCTGCAGCCGAAACAGCCAATCCACGGCCTGATCCGACGCCTCGACGCCCATGACGTTTCCCCAGCTGACCGTTTGGCCCTGGTAGTTCGTGCGAAACACCTTGCCAAAGTAAACGTCGAAAATCTCGTCTCGAGTCTGGGGACTGCTGTTCTTGTACGATTCGTAGTGCAGCCGGCCCTGATAGCCCATCTGCGGCAACATGGTTTGGAGATCGGGATGCGGCCGCGAGAACCTCTTTCTTGTCAGTTCCCGCCACTTGCCGAAATCGTCGCCGGGGTTGCTTGTTGCCATCACATCTCGCTCCTGGAATGAAGGTCACGCTGCGCAAGATACCCGATCTCGCGTGTTCGGCAAGATATGCGCCGGCGGTCACATCGCATGCCAAGCGGACGCGATGTCGTCCGCCAGATCACGCACCGCACCAGCGCCGATACGTGGCCAATCGCCTTCTCGGCGGGTCGAGGGGTTCACGCGGGAACTTCCGCCGATATACTTAGACCAAGGGGAGTTTCGCAGCGACAGAGGCGTCGGATTCCGTTCTCAACGCCGGTTCACGCTGCTTCAAGGAGTCATTGCCATGAGTGTTGCTACGCTTGAGCCAACCGCCGCGGGCCGCTTTGCCGTGCCGCCTGAGCCTGTTCTGCCGCTCACGGTGGGGCAGTATCACGCCATGATTCGCGCCGGGGAATTGGAGAGCGGAGCAACGATCGAACTACTCGAAGGCTGGCTGGTGACGAAGATGACCAAGAGCCCACCCCACTCGGCTGCTACGGCCAAGACTCGTCGCCGGCTGAACGAGATCCTTCCTGACGGCTGGTCCGTAGATGCCCAAGAGCCGGTGACCACGGCAGACAGCGAACCGGAACCCGATGTGGCGGTGATTCGCGGTCTCCGAGAGGACGACGTCGAGCGCCATCCCGGACCGGAGGACGTCGGCCTGCTGGTCGAAGTCGCCGATACCTCTCTGGATCGTGACCGCGTTTGGAAGAAGCGCATCTACGCCACCGCACCGATCCCGGTGTACTGGATCGTGAACCTCGCCGATCGCGAAATCGAAGTTTTCTCGCGGCCTTCGGGTCCCTGCGATCAGCCGGACTTTGGGGCCCACCAGGTGTTCTTTCCCGGCGATCGAGTCCCGGTCGTGCTGGACGGCCAAGAAGTAGGACAGATCGCCGTTGACGACCTGCTGCCGTGAGCTTGTCCAAAAATCAAG
>Ga0351872_1022_pt1 | contig 78676 bp, 72 predicted proteins | sample TotcelFGM3001N10_FD_206788 | JGI IMG/M metagenome (GOLD analysis project Ga0351872, IMG submission 206788) | Enriched cells from coal bed in the Powder River Basin, Montana, United States - Total cells FGM rep2 HSBNCT.FGM.300.1.N10 ... | reverse complement strand
CGCTATCGCCTGGTTCGCTTAACATCGGATCATCGGTAGGGAGAATCCGCTGGTCGGAAAAACAGGTTATAACACCATACCGGACTGGAATCTGTTCCCCAATTCCCAAATAATGCATTTGGGCTTTCATCTCATCCAGCGATTCCGGAGATATGGTCTGGCCGGAACGACTGAAAAGAGGTTTACGTCTCAGCTTAAAAAGCTCTTTTTTCAGTTCTGTTTTCATCCAGAATATCGACCGTTCCCTTCAGGTTTTGTTGAATATGCCGATTTAATGCAGCGATTTGTTCATCGTCAAGAAAAATTGAATCGGGTGATGGATGACGGCTGATCCAGAATCCGGGTGTCTGCATCTGCCGGGTGGTATGCGGCAGGAGTGTCGGGGCTGGAATCGAGATTCTGACAGCCGGCGCGGCACAGGCAGAAAGCCACAGTGACACCATCAGACCAATCAAAACCGATTGATTATTATGAATCCAATGTAAAAATAAGGATATATACCGATTCATCCTTCAGCCTGTTTTCTTTACCCCACCCACAGATACATAAAACATCCAATATAGATGATCACCACAGCGGTAACGATCAGCATTCGAACAAACGATAATCCGGAAGCCGATTTCAGGGCGTGGAACACAATCGTCAGCGCAAACGCGGATGCCGCAAAAAGATACAGATAAATCACCCCCCCGGTGATCTTGACCTGAATGGCTGCAAATACCGGGGCCAGGGGCCATAGGGATATCCAGGCCATTCCGAGCGCCAGATAAATGGGTAAAAACAGGGTGGAGCCGCCAAATCCCCTGCAAAAGACCCATGCAAACAATGCCATGCCGCCATGAATCAGAAATGCGACTGAAATGCCCATCAATACCAGTGTCATGCGAATATGTAATGACAGCGGTTCGGATGATTGGGGCGCCAGGAGATATTGACTGAAATGAATGGCGCTGACACCATAGATCAGGCCGAAAACCGACACATTGATCGCGGTATACCAGAGTGATAGTCTATTTTGTATGATGACCTCGCGGTAAACGTCTTCCTCGAAACGAAGGATGCGGATCATGTGCTGGATGTAGTTCATATGGGACCGTTTCTATAGATTTTCAGAAAATTCATTTCGCAAGGCAGCAGGAAGGGGATAGGCCTTTTTAGGCCATCCCCGACCGATAACCCAGCGAAATTATTTTTCTGAAAGTCTATATAAATGAATTGTTGTTTGTTGCCATATTAGGCAGAACCAGATGATTTAACAAGAATAAATCATGAATCAAAATAAAAAAGGGGGAGATGGATTCATCCACCTCCCCCTTTGATTTTAACAATCTGATTATGAATCTAACACGTTACGACCAGGGTTGAAGCCCCCAGATGGTGATGAACACGCAGACTACTGCAACAATGGCCGGCCATACGATACCGTTATACCGGGTTTCGTCATAATCACCCCAACCGTGAATCCGGTCGATGACCTTCTTGTCTTCCAGTGTCGGTGCCCAGGCTTTCAATGCGGGCATCCGATTAAAAACAATGGACAGCAGAATGAAGAGGGTAAAGGATAATGGAACTGTCACCATGCCGCCGGACATGCCCAACGCCGCGGAAATACCTTTTCCGACCACTATACTTGGGAATACATGCGGTGAAATGATGATAAAAATAAGCCCGCAGATGTTGGCGGAAATGATCAGAGCCAGTTTGTTGGCCTCTTTCCACCATACACCCAGAAGGATTCCCGGGGTTGCCGTGGAAGCCAAAAGGCCAAATGCCCACAAAATACTGGTGACCAGGAACTTGGGTGGTTTGAAAGCCAGAAGAACGGCGATGACACCACCCATGGCCAGCGCCACAAATCCCCATTTGATCCGGGTCTTGCTGTCCATGCTCGGAACCATAATGCTCAAAAGGTCATTGCCAACCAGTCCGGAAATGGCCATCAGATTGCCACCGACGGTTGACAGACCGGCTGCCAGCGCACCACCCATGACAAACGCCGCCACCCAGACCGGATTATAGAAGACATTGAGAATCAGAAGGGTTTGATCTGCCTTGACAATGGCTTTTCCGGTTGTGGCCACAAAATAGTTACCGGCAAATCCGCTGGTGTAGGTTCCGGCAAAAAGCAGCCCCAGAAACAATACAAACCATACGACCGCCCACCGGGCGTTTTTAACGCTGGACGAGGTGAACACGCGCATGGCCAGATGGGGAAGGGCGACCGGCCCCAGGGTAAATGCCGGAATCAGGGCGAAATACCATCTGATATCATATTTCATGTCAAAAAATGTGGGAAGCACCTTGATCATGGCCGGAACCATGTCGCCATATGCCAGAGGCGGAAACCACCACCCGGATGATCCCATGCTTTTCATGATGGCGCCCATGGGAACGATCATGGCGATGGTCATGATGACCATCTGAAACGCGGCGTTATAGGACGCACCGTACATGCCGCCCAAGGTGATATAGCCAACGGTTGCAATACCGGCGATGATCAGGCTGATATTGTAAGGAATACCGAAGAGCATTTCAAATGCCTGACCCAGGCCGATCATCTGACCCAGCGCATACATGACCATGATCAGAATCATCCAGCAGACGATGGTGAGTGTGGCACCTTTTCCATACCGGGCTCTGATGAACACCGCCGGTGTAAAGGCTTTCATTCGGCGAAGACTGGTGCCGTACAGAAGGGTAAGAAGGGGAATGGAGATGGCCCACTGAATCCACAGATAGACAAAGGGTACCTGGAGTTTGGCGATCAGCGCAATAACCCCCAGAAATGTGGCCAGACTGGCCCAGGTAGCCGCCATTCCCAGCCCATTGGTCACCGGACCGATCTTGAACCCGGCGGCATAGAAATCTTCTTCACTGGTGGTCATTTTGCTGGACCACCAGCCGATCACATAGCAGATGGCAAACAGAATGACGACAACAACCACGCCGATCCAGACATTGGTGATTGCAAATTCATTTCCCATGATCACACGCTCCCTTTTGTCTTGTCTGTCATGACCTGTTGTCCCTGGCTCTTGGCAAAGGCTTCCATGTCGTCGTCAAACTGGTTGCAGACAATGGCCATGACAAAGCAGACCACCATCATGCCAAACCAGCCCATCAGGATGGGAACGATGTATTCGGTGGGAAATCCCCACATCGTACCGCCTTTCAAACCCGGAAAAAGGACAAAGACCGAGGCGAAATGCCCGGTCAGCATTAATAGAAAACTGAAAATAATGGTGATCCAGACTTCCTTTTTATATAGTTTTTCCTTCATGGATTAGGCTCCTTGTTTAACGGGATGAAATGGGTCGGTTAAACCTGGGGTTACCGATTGAACCGACCCCAAAAGACGGTTTGCTATTTTTTTCCCCATTCGGCGTTACGTAGCTCAACCCGTCTGATTTTTCCACTGACAGTCTTGGGCAGCGCTGTAACAAAGTCGATTCTTCTGGGGTATTTATAGGGAGCTGTCACCTTTTTGACATAATCCTGAAGCTCTTTGGCCAGCGCATCACTGGCCTCATAGCCCGGCGCCAGAATGACAAATGCCTTGACAACTTCACCGCGGGTTTCATCCGGGCTGGATACCACTGCGGATTCTGCGACTGCCGGATGCTCGATCAGGGCACTTTCCACTTCAAATGGTCCAATCCGATATCCAGAGGTCAGGATGACGTCATCCGCCCGTCCCACAAACCAGAAATACCCGTCTTCATCCCGGTAAGCCCGATCGCCAGTTATATACCAGTCTCCGCGGTAGGAGTTTGCGGTTCTTTCCGGCTCTTTCCAGTATTCCTTGAACAGACCCAAAGGCCGGACCGGTTTGACGCGGACCGCGATGTCACCCTCGGTATTGGGGGGAACGATTTTGCCTTCGTCATCAATAACCTGAAGATCAAATCCGGGAGTGGGTTTTCCCATGGAGCCAAATCGGGGTTCGATGCAGGGAAAACTACCGCAGAGCAGAACGGTTTCTGTCTGGCCGTAGCCGTCCCGAATGGTGCAACCGGTTGCCTTTTTCCAGACTTCGATAATTTCCGGGTTCAGGGGTTCACCGGCGCCAACGCAGTGGCGCAGTGTGGGGAATTTGTATTCGGACAGCGGCTGCAAGACCAACATGCGGTAAATGGTCGGGGCGCCGCACATGGTGGTTACCGGGTATTTGGCCAGAAGCTCGAGGGTTTTCTTGGGATCGAATCGGTCTGTGCAATGAACAAACTGGGCTGCACCGCAATACCAGGGTCCGAAATAGCTGCTCCAGGCAGCCTTTGCCCAGCCCGTGTCACTGATATTCCAGTGCATGTCCTCGGGCCTGAGATCCAGCCAGAACTTGCCGGTGACCTGGTGTCCCAGCGGATACGATGTATGGGTGTGCAGGGCCATTTTGGGAAAGCCGACCGTGCCGGATGTGAAATAGACCAGTGCCTCTTCATCCTTGTGCGTTTTCGCGGTTTCAAACTGGTCTGAGGCGGCATTGACCGCGTCTGTGTAGTACAGCCAGCCATCCCGCTTCTGGCCCACAACGATACGGCATTTCAGGCTTGGGCATTTATTGGCGACCTCTTCCAGTTTGGGGGCGTTGCCGTTGTCGGTGATAAAACAGGCCGCTTTGGAGGTGTTGATACGATATTCAAGATCTTTTGGTGTAAGCTGGGTGGTTCCCGGGGCAATGACCGCGCCCATACGGATACATGCGGTAAACACTTCCCACCACTCGATGGATCGACCCAGAACGATGATCACGACATCGCCCCGTTTGAGTCCATTCTGGCTCAGCACATTGCAGAGTTTTTTTGAGTTTTTGCTGAAATCCATGAAGGTTCGTTTGGCCTCGAGGCCATCATCGTTCACCCAGTGCATCGCCAGCTTGTTGGGATCCTGATTTGCCCATTTGTCAATGACATCGCCTGCAAAATTGAAATATTCCGGAACTTCCCATTTGAATTCGGCATAGGTTTTATCATAATCCGTCATATTGTGTGCCTGACTCATGTTGACTCCTTTTTCACCCGCATTTAATGATCGTTAAAATTTTACCTCACCCGTTTTGAGCTGCCCAAAGAAAGCATGTTGAAAGACCGCATCCCTCCTTTCCGCCATCAATGGTAATCGCTTCTATAATATATCTATTATTCAATTAAATACTGAACGAGCGCTCAGTCATTTTTGGCTATTATTTAGCTTAAACACAGAAGGTTGTCAAACTTTTTTTATAGACAATTAGTTAATAAACAATATTCACTAACAATAAAAACAGATCCGTAAGTCGTTATTTGGCATTTTCATCTTTGGGAGATTCAGGAATGAGATTTATGCGTGTTTGCGGCCAAAAACCATTATTAGCCATTTGTTCCTGCAACAACTGGATCGTGTGGTGGTATTCCCCAGCGTCAGGAAAAATACTGAAGCCAAGGCACATTAAAGCGTTTGCTAACCATTTTTTGCAGTTGGGAAGCACCGGAAAGCGCATCTTTCAGCATCATCCGCTCACGCTTTCGCAAGCTGTACGGATCAATATAGTTGTCGGGCGCTTGACCCTGTCCGGCCTTTTTCAGGTTTTCCTGAATTTTCAACATCATCAATGCCTCGAAACTGGTTCGAAACAATTCGGCATCATCCCGGCTCAACACGCCGGATTTTTCCAGCGTCTCCAGTCTTCCGAAGGTCGATGGCTCGCTGATCGATTGGTTCAGCGCCAAGATCCTGACGCCGTTGACAATGTGAACAATTCCAGCCGTTTTCAGATTCATTTCATCCTTGTGTGGTCCGGATTTCTCTGTGATGAAGGTTCCCAGAAAGCTGACCGGAATTTTAAATGTTTTATCATCCCGGGCCAGGCGGTGACTGGCAGAGATAGACTGCTGCACGGATTGAAAAATCTGGCTCCACAATTGCGTTGCCAGAGAAAAATTTCCCCATACCGGACGATAATCCAGCAGAATGGTCAATTGCCTGGTGTCTTCGGAATTCATCGAATGTGCCCAGTCATCGACAGCCTGAATCCATTTGTTCAGAGATCTTCGCCAGTCCGGATTGGACGCCATGACACCGCCGGAACACTTGGAAAAGCCGCATTCGCTCAAGTTTTCCACAATCAATTCCGAAAGCCTGGCAAAATATTTCACCACATGCTGCGCATCTTCCAGAGATGGATCCGCATAAATGATCGCATTATCCTGATCGGTTCGAAGCGTCTGTTCATAACGGGCAGCACTTCCCATGTTGATCCAGCAGTAGTCAACCGGCGGTCCGCCCCATCCTTCCCGGCGCATTTGCTCTTCAGACAGTTCGATAATCCGTTGCGTCATCCGTTCATGAAGTTCTGACATGACATCCAGAATTTCAGACACGCTGGCGCGCTCCGCGGTCAGCGTATGCAGAATGTTGTCCACCTCCCGCCCAATCAGAGACAATCCCTGGATGGTCTGCTGATTTTCAATGTTATGGGACAAAAGCAACTGACCGGTACTGCGGGATTTAATCAGGTCAACCATGGTGACGATGCCTAGCAGATCGCCCCTTTCGAGCACGACAAGGTGTTTGGTTTTATTCCGAATCATCGATACCAGTGCCTGACCAATAAACGCATCCGAACCGATTGCCGTTATATTGCTGTTGACAATCTGCTCAACCCGGCAGGTTGAAATATCGAAACGGATGTCCGCGATCAGATGTCGAACGAGATTTTTCTCCGTCAGAAGGCCACGGATCTGCCGATTGTGATCCAGAACGACCAGCGCGCTGATGTCTTTTTCAGTCATAACCTGTGCGGCATGGGTGATCGAATCATTCAGGTTGCATGAAATTACCGGAAACGACATGATCTCGCTGATCCGTTTTCTGAAAAGCGGTGATTCGGCACAACTGAAAGATTCATAGGAATGTTCCGCAACAATGCCTTCGTATAGCAGGCGCATCCGTTCGGCGAGAATTGCATTGAAAAAGCTGGATAAGTCCGTATGCTGATAAATCAGTGTCTCGAAGGATCTTCTGTCAAGCAGGAGACATGTCAGCGACTCCTTGACACGGGCAGACCCCGGGTAGCGCTGCTGGGACAGCACCACTGTTTCGCCAAAAAAATCATGGGGTTTTCTCATCGCTGCGACGGTTTCAACCCCCCGATCGTTTGTAACTGTAATTTCGACCAGTCCGGAAGCGATGATAAAAAGACTGTCCAGGCTTGGATCGCCCTGCCGGAACACATAGTTCCCTGGACTGTAGGATTTGATTTGAATTTTTTGGGCGATTCGGTTCAATACGGTTTTTTCCAGTATCTCAAACGGATCGGTACGCTTTAAAATAGCCACAATTTCAGGGATGTTCATATCGGCTTTCCAGGTGCCATCATATGGTTGTGACGGGATTGGGATTGTAGAGGCGCAAGGCATGCCTTGTCTCTATGTCGCCAACGGCCCAAACAGCATTCAGGCAGCGCAGCCGTCGGACGGCCTGGCGGCATGGCTGTTTCTCAATACGCAATACTCATTTCTCAATACTGTATCTATTTTCACGGTAAAATACTTGACAAAAGAATTTTTCACATGTTAGGGTGATATGACTGAGCGCTCGTTCAGAAAACTTCAGTCACTCTGACGCCACACATTTATAACTTCACTGATTCACAGGTAATTATGAACACCAAACACCGTCATGTCAAAGAAGTTCCGACGCTGGTCAAGAACCTGGACCTTGTCGAACGGAGGAGACGTCAGATTGTTGATGCGGCGGTGGAATTGTTTATCGAAAAGGGATTTCATAAAACCACCACCCGCCAGATTGCCAGTGCAGCGGGTTTCTCCATAGGCTCCCTGTATGAGTATGTCAAGTCCAAAGAGGATATCCTGTATCTGGTTTGTGACGCAATTCATGATGAAATGATACGAAGTGTAACCGAAGCACTCAAACGGGCGAAAGAAGCCAGAAACGCCTTGGCCGAGGCGATTCGGGAATATTTTCTGGTCTGCCACCGCATGAGTGATCATATTCTTCTGATTTATCAGGAAACCCAATCCCTTCCGTCCCAGTGGCGACAAAAAGTGCTGGAAAATGAGGTTCGCATCACCGGTCTTTTTGTGGATATTCTGGCCCGCCTGATTGCATCAGGAGACCTGCCGGAAATGTCAGACAAAACCATTGAACTGGCTGCTCACAATATTGCCGTGCTGGGGCACATGTGGACGTTTCGCAGGTGGTTTCTGGCCCGCCACTACAGCATTGAGGATTATATCGACATACAGACCAGTCTGTTACTGGGACTGACCTCGGGCAGTCGAGGAAATTATTAAAGGAGGACACGTGAGTATCGAACCTCAGCCATACAAGCCCAACCACCATATCCGGGTCGTCACGGCCACATCCCTCTTTGACGGTCATGACGCCTCGATCAATATCATGCGGCGAATTCTTCAGGATACCGGTGTCGAAGTGATTCACCTGGGTCATAACCGGTCGGTTCAGGAAATTGTAGATGCGGCCATCGAAGAAGACGCGCAGGGTATCGCCATATCCAGTTATCAAGGTGGCCATGTCGAATTTTTCAAGTATATGGCCGATCTTTTAAGAGAGCGGAATGCACCCCACATCAAAATCTTTGGTGGCGGAGGCGGCGTGATTGTTCCGGATGAAATTCGGGAACTGGAAGCATATGGCATCGCCAAAATCTATTCACCCGAGGATGGGGCACGGCTGGGACTTCAGGGCATCATTAACCATCTGGTCAGCTCAATTGATTTTTCAACCGGTTCAGAAGGCAGCCTCGACCTGACCGATCTGACACCCCTGAATAAAAATCGGGTGGCCAATGCCATTTCCACGGTCGAGGAGGCCAAAACCGTCAATGACGGTCGGCTGGAACGGATCATGCAGCAGTTAAGCGATAAAGCTGCCGGTAAAAAAATCCCGGTAATCGGTATCACCGGAACCGGCGGCGCCGGGAAATCCTCTTTGACTGATGAGCTGATTCTTCGAATTCTACATGATCTTCCGGATATTCATGTGGCGATTGTCAGTTGCGATCCATCCCGGAGAAAAACCGGCGGCGCGCTGTTGGGAGACCGCATTCGCATGAACGCCATTGGCAGCCCGAAAGTTTATTTCCGCTCTCTGGCCACCCGGCGGTCCCATACCGAAATTCCGGATTCCCTGCCTGAAGTCATTCATGTCTTGAAAGCAGCGGGCTATGATCTGATCATCTCGGAAACCGCCGGCATCGGTCAGGGTGACTCCCATATTGTGGATCTGACCGATCTGGCCATTTATGTGATGACCAGTGAATTCGGTGCAGCATCCCAGCTTGAAAAAATTGACATGCTGGATTTTGCAGATATTGTTGTCATCAACAAATATGAAAAACGGGGCGGGGAGGACGCGGTCCGGGATGTACGCAAGCAGGTTCAGCGGAACCGGAAATCCTGGGATCAGAATACCGAAGACCTTCCGGTTTTCGGCACCATCGCCTCCCGCTTCAACGATGACGGTATCACGGCCCTGTATCATACCATCCTCGATGCAATCGATGAAAAATGCGGTATCCGGTTTTCAGCTACGCTTCCCCGGCCGGCCGGCAAGGTTTCCTCATCCAAAACCATCATCATTCCCCCTGAAAAAACCCGGTATCTGGCTGAAATTTCCGATACCGTGCGCGCCTACCATCAAAAAACCGGGCTGCAGGCTGAGGCCATCCGCACCGTGTGGCATCTGGAGCAGGCCATTCAAACCATCAGCAGCCAACTGCCGGATGATCTGAATGATCTGATATCCATCATGAAAACCGAAGTCGATAAATCCCGCAAACAGGTTGAACCGGAAAGTGCGGCACTGCTTCAGGAATGGGAACAGATTAAAAAAGACTATACACAGGATGAGCTGGTTTATCGGGTCAGAGGCCGGGATATCAAACTGCCGCTATATTCGGAATCCCTTTCCCATCAGCGTATCCCCAAAATTGCCATTCCGGGATTTAAAGACCCGGGAGAAATTTATCGCTTCATGCGGGAAGAAAATGTTCCCGGGAAATTTCCCTTTACCGCCGGCGTGTTTCCCCTGAAACGGGTCGGTGAAGACCCGACCCGAATGTTTGCCGGTGAGGGTGATCCGGCCAGAACCAATCGCCGTTTCAGATTATTGTCCCGGGACTATGAGGCCAAACGGCTCTCAACCGCGTTTGATTCCGTTACCCTGTATGGCTTTGATCCGGATATCCGGCCGGATATCTATGGCAAAATTGGCACATCAGGTGTCAGCATCTGTACGCTGGAGGATGTCAAAGTTCTTTATGGCGGGTTCGATCTGTGCGCACCAAACACATCCGTGTCCATGACCATCAACGGGCCAGCTCCCATGATGCTGGCCATGTTCATGAATACGGCCATCGATCAGCAACTGGATGTTTTCCGCGAGAAGCATTCCCGTGAACCATCAGCCGAAGAAGCGGAAAAAATTCGACGCCTGGTATTGTCAAACGTTCGTGGAACGGTTCAGGCCGATATTCTGAAGGAAGATCAGGGGCAGAACACCTGCATCTTTTCCATTGAATTCGCCCTGAAGATGATGGGGGATATTCAGCAGTTTTTTATTGACAACAATGTTCGCAATTTTTATTCGGTTTCGATATCGGGCTATCATATCGCCGAAGCCGGGGCCAATCCGATCACCCAGTTGGCCCTGACCCTTTCAAACGGATTTACCTATGTGGAATATTATCTGTCCCGGAACATGCCGCTGGACAGCTTTGCCCCGAATCTGTCCTTTTTCTTTTCCAATGGCATGGATCCCGAATACACCGTGATCGGAAGGGTAGCCCGGCGTATCTGGGCCATTGCCATGAAAGAAAAATACAGGGGATCGGAGCGGTCCCAGATGCTGAAATATCATATTCAGACATCGGGCCGGTCCCTGCACAGTCAGGATATTCAGTTCAACGACATCCGCACCACACTTCAGGCCCTCTGCGCCATTTATGACAACTGCAACAGCCTTCACACCAATGCGTTTGACGAGGCCATCACAACGCCCAGCACCGAATCCGTACGCCGGGCGCTTGCGATTCAATTGATCATCAACCGGGAATGGGGACTGGCCAAGAATGAAAACATGAATCAGGGCAGTTTTGTGGTCGAGGAACTGACCCGGTTGGTTGAAGAGGCGGTTCTAATGGAATTTGACCGGATCACGGCGCGCGGCGGTGTGCTGGGCGCCATGGAAACCGGATATCAGAGAAGCAAGATTCAGGAAGAGTCCATTTATTATGAACTGTTGAAACACACGGGTGAATATCCCATTGTCGGGGTCAACACCTTCCGCGATCCCCATGCCGGAGCAGAAGAGTTGAACGATGATGTGGAACTGGCTCGTGCAACCGAAGATGAAAAAGAATCCCAGCTCAACCGCCTGGCCGAATTCAAAAAACAGCATGAAACCGAATCCCCGGAAGCGCTGAAACGGTTGCAAAAGGCTGCTAAGGCCGGGGACAATATTTTTGCCGAACTGATGAACACGGTTCGTGTGTGTTCGCTGGGTCAGATTACGCAGGCCCTGTATGATGTGGGCGGGAGATATCGGCGAAATATGTAGAAATGAGGCTGAAGGCTGAAGTGAAAAGACTGAAGGGATGGAGGCTGTCTTCAGCCTTTCAACCTAAATATTGAGGAGATCAAACATGAAAGAAGCAGTCATCGTCAGTGCGGTCAGAACGCCGCTGGGAAGCTTTAACGGAACTTTGGCCGGAACCGGTGCGACAAAACTGGGCGCCATCGTCATCGAAGAAGCGGTGAAACGGGCCGGGATCGAAAAATCAGTGGTTAATGAAGTGATCATGGGCCAGGTTCTGCCCTGCGGTTATGGACAGAATCCGGCCAAGCAGGCGGCGGTACAGGCCGGAATGCCCTGGGAAGCGGAATGTATCACAATCAACAAGGTTTGCGGGTCATCGTTGAAAGCGGTCATGCTGGCAGCCCAGGCCATTCAGACCGGAGACGCGGAGGTGGTGGTAGCCGGCGGTATGGAATGTATGAGCCTTGCGCCCTATTATCTGGAAAAAGCCAGGTTCGGATATCGGATGGGGCCCGGAAAACTGGAGGATCATATGGTTCATGACGGCTTGTGGGATATCGTGAATGATTTTCATATGGGCATGTCCAATGAGTTGTGCTCGGAAAAATACGGGATAACCCGGGAAGACCAGGACCGGTATGCAGCCGAATCATACAGACGGGCCATGGAATCCATCACAACCGGAAGATTTAAAAAAGAAATCGTGCCCGTTGAAATTCCGCAGAGAAAAGGCGCCCCCAAACAGTTTGACCAGGATGAGTGCTGTCAGGAAACTCCCTATGACATTCTGGCAAAAATGAAACCGGCTTTCAAACCCGGTGGTGTGGGAACTGCCGGAAATGCATCCATTATCAGCGACGGGGCATCTGCTGTTGTCGTCATGAGCCATGAAAAAGCTGCCGAACTGGGCTGTACGGTCATGGCGACCATTGGCGCTCAGGCATCTTTTGGCATTGACATGAAATATGTTCTGGTGGCACCCATCTGGGCAGTCCCTAAGTGCTGCAACAAACAGGGCCTGTCCATGGATGATATCGATCTGTTTGAAATCAACGAGGCGTTCAGTGGATCGACCGTCGCCATTTTAAACGCGCTGAAGCTTGATCCATCAAAGGTCAATGTCAATGGCGGGAGTGTGGCACTGGGCCATCCGATTGGCGCCAGCGGATGCCGGGTTCTGGTAACGCTGCTTCATGAAATGATTCACCGCAATTTGAAAACCGGTCTTGCGTCCCTGTGTCTGGGAGGCGGTGAGGCTGTTGCCATGGTTGTGACGCGATAGGGTTTAAATGCCCTTCAAACAATCTGAATAATATAGGGCCTATAGGTCTTGTAAGACCTATTTAAAAAACTGCAATTCAAGGGGATTCACAATGGATATCAAAACGTTCGGTGTCATTGGATCGGGTCAGATGGGAAACGGAATCGCACAGGTGGCCGCAGCCAGCGGTCTTTCCATCATCATGAATGATATCAGCCAGGAATTTGTCGATCGGGGAATGAAAACCATTTCCAAAAATCTGGATCGGGCCGTCGAAAAAGGCAAAATGATCCCGGAGGAAAAGCAGACCATTCTTTCCCGGATTAAACCCAGCATATCGATTCAGGATATGGCAGCCGCGGATTTTGTGGTGGAGGCCGCAACGGAAAATGAAAAAATCAAATTCCAGATTTTTAAAACCCTGGATGAAACCTGCAGACCCGATGCGATTCTGGCGACCAACACCTCATCGATTCCTATTGGACGGATTGCCGCTCAGACCAAACGGCCGGATAAACTCATCGGGATGCACTTCATGAATCCGGTTCCGGTCATGAAGCTGATTGAAATCATTCGGGGCATTGCCACCTCTGATGAAACCTTTCAAATGACATGGGATTTGTCGATCCGGTTTGGAAAAACCCCGGCAGTAGCCAATGATTATCCCGGATTCATTGCCAACCGCATTCTGCTGCCCATGATCAACGAAGCCATTTACTGCCTCTATCATGGCGTTGGCAAACGAGAAGATATCGACACGGTCATGAAGCTGGGAATGAATCATCCCATGGGTCCCCTGGCTCTGGCAGACCTGATTGGTCTGGATACTTGTCTGGCCATCATGGAGACCCTGTATAACGGTTTCAAGGATTCCAAATACCGCCCCTGTCCGCTGCTGGTCAAATACGTTGAAGCCGGCTGGCTGGGCAGAAAAACCGGACGCGGATTTTATGAGTATTAATATGCAGGCTGAAGGCTGAAGGCTGAAGGGCAGAGAAGACAGTAGCCAGAATTCAGAATACAGAATAAATAAGAAAAATATCATTTTTATAAAATGCAGCCTTTCCTTATTTATTCTGGCTTCTGGCTTCTGAATTCTGAATTCTGGCTTTTAAGGCATAAAAATTCATCCTTCATCCTTTCAAACACAGGAGAGGATATGCCAAGAAAAAAAAAGACCGATGATGTAACCATCGGCCAGAAAATCAAAAAGATTCGAACTGACAAGGCGGTCTCCATAGAGAGCATCGCCAATGAAACCGGTTTTTCGGTCGAAAATCTGAAAAAGATCGAATCAGGCGAGACCACGCCGCCGGTTGGTGCATTACTTCAGATATCCCGTGCCCTTAAAATTGATTCCGGAATGCTGCTGCCGGTACAGCAGACCACTCTGAAAACCCGCATCAAGGAATATACCAAACGGACTCAGAACTATGCCTATACCACCCTGACGCCGGGTGCGGAGAACAAGCATCTGAAAGCCTTCCGGGTTTCGATTGACCCCTTTCAGGAGCATTCGGGCGTCGGATATCATCATGAAGGCGAAGAATTTTCTTATGTACTTACCGGAAAAGTTGAAATCATGGTTGGCGAAAATTCCAATATTCTGGAAACAGGAGAGTCACTTCATTTCAATTCCGGCATTCAGCACAATCTTCGAAATATCGGGGACACACCCGCCGAGCTGATTGTTGTCATTTACAGCCCCTAAAAAAAATAAGGATGAAAGGGGAAGGATAAAATGAAAAGGAAGGATAAAATGAAAAGGAAGAAAGTGGAAAGAGAAAAGGAAAAATTGATACGGCAGAAAGATTCATCCTTCATCCTTCATCCTTCATTCTTTTCTTGGAGAACCCTATGACATACAAACTTACAGATGAGCAGTTGATGATTCAAGCCATGGTTCGGGAATTTTCCAGAAAAGTCGTGGCGGAATCGGCTGCAGAACGGGATCAGACCAAGGAGTTTCCGGCCGGAATTCTAAAAAAAATGGGCGAGCTTGGACTCATGGGAATGACCATTCCGCCGGAATATAACGGTGAGGGCGCAGACACCATCAGCTATGTACTGGCGCTTTCTGAAATTGCTTATTCCTGTGCATCCACGGCAGTGGTCATGTCCGTTCACAATTCAATCGTTTGTGAAAGCATCAACCGGTTTGGAACCGAAGACCAGAAGAAACGGTTTCTAAAAAACCTGGCCACCGGAAAAATAATCGGCGCCTTTGCGTTGACCGAACCGCATGCGGGTTCCGACCCTGTATCCCAGATTACAGCGGCCGTCAAAGATGGGGATCATTATGTCATCAATGGAACCAAACGCTTTATTTCAACGGGTAAAAACTGCGGTCTGGTGATTGTTACGGCAAAAACGGACGAGGCGCTTCGACATAAAGGCATCAGTGCCTTTATCATTCCAAAGGGCACCCCCGGGTTTATCGTTGACCGAATGGAAGACAAATTGGGGCTTCGCGCCTCGGATACCACCGATTTGATTTTTGAGAATTGTCGGGTCCCGGTCGAAAATCGTCTGGGTGCCGAAGGGGAAGGCTTCAGGCTGGTCATGAAAGCGCTGGACAGTGGCAGAATCGGCATTGCCGCCCAGTCTGTCGGCGTAGCCCAGGCCGCATTGGACGCAACCGTCAAATATGTCAAGGAAAGAGATCAGTTTGGGCAAAAAATTGCCAAATTTCAGGGCCTCCGCTGGATCATTGCCGATATGGCCACAGAAATTGAGGCTGCCAGGCAGTTGATGCTCTCTGCCGCAGCCATGAAGGATGCGGGTGAAAATTTTACCGCCCAAGCGTCCATGGCCAAACTGTTTGCATCCGAAATGGTCAACCGGATCACGGCAAAAGCCATTCAGATGCACGGCGGTTACGGCTTCATCAAGGATTATCCGGTGGAACGTTTTTTTCGGGACGCCCGGGTGTTCACCATTTATGAGGGCACGTCAGAAATTCAGCGGATTGTCATCTCGGATCATATTTTAAAGGATAAACGAATTTCGTAAATATGGCAGGCTGAAGAGAAAAGACTGAAGGTTAATCATCATTCCAGGCTTGACCTGGAATGATGGTACGTTCTTATCCGTGTTTATTCATATTTATCAGTGGTTCAAAATGTATTTCTTCTCCGTTTAACCCATCACTCACTGGCAAAAACCTTTGCCGCCAGTTCAATGTCATCCGGACAGAAAACAAACAGGCATTTGGCATCCGGCCCTGACACCGATCCATATACATAATTGATGTTGATCCCTTCTTTACCAAACTTGGCTGCAATTTCAGCCAGTTCACCTGGCCGATTTGCCAGTTCGATTGCAATGACCGGCAGAATATCAAAAATATATTCGTTGCGGGAAAGCAGATCAATGGTTTTGTCGGTCTGATCCACCAGGATGCGAATCAGTGCGTAATCCGCAGAATCCTTTCGGATGGAATTATAATTGGCGGACGACGCAATCCGCTTGAGGGATTTCCCCCTGGCCATGAACAGTTCCTTCACATAGCTGGATGCATCCTGGATGGTCAGCGCATCAATATTAATGCCTGCCCCCGAAAGCAATCCGGCCAGTTTTCCCAGTTCTCCGGGAACATTCTGCAAAAAAAGAGATATTTCTGTACGAACCATGGCATGCTCCTGTGGTAGATAATGGAATCAAATTATCGAATGATCACCTGTCTGACGTGCTTTTCTGCAATCAGCTTAAGGTTCTGCATTTCCGCTTCTGAAAAACCGCCTGCTTTTCCGGAAAAAAAAGCCGGATTCAAGACCCGGTTGGGGTGGAAGTTTTGAAGGACATACCGGTCTGCCCGATCAATCAGGCGGCTGATTGTTTCCAGCACCGTCTCCTCCATAATGGATTTGACACAGGTCGTTCGGAATTCATGAGGCAAACCGCTGCCGATGATCACTTCAACACTGGCAATAACGTCTTCAGAATGATTTTTTGAATGAAACAGCGGCGCATAGCGATTGGGGTCGGTTTTGATGTCCATGGCGATATAGTCAAGCAGCCGCCTTTCAATCAGTTCCTTCAACACAGCGGGCCTGCTGCCATTTGTATCCAGCTTGATCGGGAATCCCTGCAGATGAATGGTCTCGCAAAGGTCAAACAACTCATGTTGCAGGGTAGGCTCGCCGCCGGAGATGACCACACCGTCAATCAAGCCTTTTCGCCTTGACAGAAAGTCAAAGATCTGCTCAGGTGTGTATGCCTCAACCACTTCGCCTCTGGCCAACTCCGGGTTATGGCAGTAAGGACAGGCGTAGTTGCATCCGGACAGAAAAATGACGCAACTGATTTTTCCAGGGTAGTCAATAAAGGAATTTTTCTGAAGCCCGCCTATTTTCAGCATGTCAGTCTTTATGCCACCCGCCGATGATCGATTGGGGATCGGACGGCATCTGTGACAGACTCGTTGTCAGAACATACCGTTTGGGAAAGATCATCCGGCAAATCCAGCCGGAACGTTTTTCGAATGCTGTATTCCGCCTGTTTGCCGTTATTCCACTGCTTGATGGGGCGAAGATATCCCACAACCCGTGAATAGACTTCGGTTTCCCGATCACAGACCGAACAGGTTTCCTGTTCTCCGGCAATATAACCGTGTGACGGGCATACACTGAATGTCGGCGTCAACGTGAAATAGGGAAGACGGAACCTGGATGAAATTTTATGAATCAGATTTTTGATCGATTCGATATCGGTTATCTGTTCGCCCAGAAACAGATGCAGAACCGTTCCGCCGGTATATTTGGTCTGAAGATTGTCCTGAAGCATCAGGGTTTGAAAAATATCATCCGTGTAATTGACCGGTAATTGTGTGGAGTTGGTGTAAAACGGCGCAGCACCCGAACCGTAATCGGATTCGTTTGCGCAGAGGATATCCGGATACCGCTTTTTGTCGAGCATGGCCAGCCGATAGGATGTACCTTCTGCCGGTGTAGCCTCCAGGTTGTAAATGTTGCCAGTTTCTTCCTGAACCGTTGACATGAGTTGCCTGAGAAAATCCATAACTTCGATTGAAAACTGCTGGCCGGCCGGACTTCCGATATCCTGGCCCAGAAAATTCAGACAGGCTTCATTCATGCCGATAATACCAACCGTTGAAAAATGGTTTTTCCAGTAACAGCCGGTCTTGGCCTTGATATCCCGCAAATAGAATTTGGAATAGGGGTAGAGATTTTTTTCTGTGAACTGTTCCAGCACCTTCCGCTTGATTTCAAGACTCTTGACGGTAAGCTGAACCTGTTGATTCAACTGGTTGAAAAATGTATCCCTGTCCTGGGCGACGTATCCGATTCTGGGCAGATTGATGGTTGCCACGCCAATGGACCCGGTCAGGGGGTTGGCGCCAAAGAGTCCGCCACCGCGTTTGAGCAGTTCACGGTTATCCAGCCGAAGCCGACAGCACATGGACCTTGCATCTTCCGGAGACATGTCCGAGTTGACAAAATTGGAAAAATAGGGAATGCCGTATTTGCCGGTCATCTTCCAGACCATCTCCAGATTGGGATTGTTCCAGTCAAAATCCGGCGTAATGTTATAGGTGGGGATGGGAAAGGTAAACACTCGCCCGCTGGCATCCCCTTCCATCATGACTTCGGCAAATGCCTGATTAATCATATCCATTTCAGACTGAAATTCCGAATAGGTCTCATCTTTGTCCTTGCCGCCAATGATAACCGGTGCATCTTTCAGCGTGGATGGAACCAGCAGATCCATGGTAATATTGGTAAAGGGCGTCTGAAAGCCCACCCGGGTCGGAATGTTGATGTTGAAGATGAATTCCTGGATGGCCTGTTTGACTTCCGGATAATCCAGTTTGTCATACCGGACAAAGGGGGCCAGCAGGGTGTCAAAATTGGAAATGGCCTGGGCCCCGGCCGCCTCACCCTGAAGTGTGTAAAAAAAGTTGACAATCTGGCCCAGAGCAGACCGAAGATGCTTGGGTGGCGCGCTTTCCACCTTGCCTTCGACACCTTTAAAACCGGTTCGAAGCAGGTCCTGAAGATCCCATCCCACACAATAAACAGACAACAGGCTTAAATCATGAATATGGACATCGCCATTCTTGTGAGCATTCCGTATCTCGGGCGGATAAATCCGGTTGAGCCAGTATTCGGATGTGACATCCGATGAAATATAATTGTTCAGACCCTGAAGTGAATAACACATGTTGCTGTTTTCTTTGATTTTCCAGTCCAGCTTCTGGATATAGTGTTCAACCAGGTCAATGCTGGCGCGAGTGGATATGCTGCGGATCTGGGCATGCTGCTCCCGATACAGGATGTAGGCCTTGGCGGTTTTATAATAAGGTGAATCCAGCAATACCCGCTCAACGATATCCTGAATTTCTTCAACGTCCGGAAGCTGACCCAGACGGAGTTCATGCGCCAGTGTCAGTACCCTCAGTGTGAGTTTTCGGGCTTCCCGTTCTTCAAATTCGCCGGTGGCCTTGCCTGCCTTGGCAATGGCTGCGGTAATTTTGGGTGAATCGAATTGAACGACTCGGCCATCCCGTTTTTTGATCTGATCAAACATGATATCACCTCTTCGGGTCAATATGAAAAATCTGAATTATTGTAAAAAGAAACATCTGGCGTTCCGCTGAAACCAGCGGAATTTTATGGAATAAAATGAAAAGTGTTACCTCATTATTACAATATATAGATTTATGTCAATATATTTTTCAATATATTGTAGCTCGCTGAAAATTTATCCCATGATGGCTGCGGCTACCACCGCATCAGAAGTGCCCCATAAGTCAGGCCACCACCAAACACGGCCATCAACAGAATCTGCCCTTTTTTGATGCGTCCGTCCCGGACGGCTTCATCCAGCATGGTGGGGACTGTGGCCGCGGATGTGTTTCCATAGCGGTCGATATTGACCAGAACCTTGCTCATGGGAACATCCAATCGCTGGGCAACGGCTTCGATGATTCGGATATTGGCCTGATGGGGAATGAACCAGTCGATGTCCGACGGGCCCATGGAATGCTTCTCCAGCGTTTGAAGTGAAAAACTGGTGAGCATTCGAACCGCCACCTTAAAGATTTCCTTTCCGTTCATATGAATCTTGGAAAGATTCTGAGCCAGAATTTCAGAAGTCACGGGCAGTCTGGAGCCTCCGGCTGGAACATGAAGCAGGTTCCAGAGATTGCCATCAGAGCGCAGTGTCATGGATAAAATGCGGCTTTCTGTGTGTGACGGAACCTGTTCCACAATCACGGCACCTGCGCCGTCACCAAACAGAATACAGGATGACCGATCTTTCCAGTTGATGATCGTACTGAGAACTTCTGATCCGACAACCAGAGCGGTTTTGGCCTGGCCGGATTGAATAAACTGATCCGCAGTGGAAAGTGCGTAAAGGAAACCGGAGCAGACCGCATTGATATCCATTCCCCAGGCATTGGATGCGCCCAGTCGATGCTGAAGCCAGCAGGCAGTTGACGGAATCGGAGTATCCGGCGTACAGGTGGCAACGATTATCATGTCGATATCTTCTGGTTTTTTCCCGGCCATTTCAAGAGCCATCTGACTGGCATTAAGGCCAAGACTTGAGTTGTATTCTTTTGGATTACCGGGTTTAGACATCCGCCTTTCACGAATGCCGGTTCGATCCTGTATCCAGGAAGTATTGGTTTCGATACCGAAACTGGCCAGTCTATCGACAATATTTTGATTGGTGACACATTTTTTGGGAAAAGCAGAGCCTGTTCCGGTTATTTGAGCGGCGTATTTCACTGAAATTTCATCATCTCCATAAATGTTAAGGGATCTGGTAAATCAAAAAACTCGAATATCAAACAATATAAAAGCTTCCTGTTGAATTTTCAAGAGCACTCAATTGACAGAATGATAGAAAAACAGAAAACGGCAGGTTGACATCGGCGTGAAAATTCCTTAGACATGGTTATCGTTTCTCACCGTGAAAAAAAACAAACCGGGTCTAAACAGTGATGAACCTTATCTTGAAAACGATATCCGTTCACCGGATTGTGATTGGCCATTCTCAACCCATTGACATGTGATACTCATGAGCGACTATTACCAGATTTTGGGTGTTTCTTCAGATGCCACCTCTCAGCAGATCAAAACCGCGTTCCGGGACCTGGCATTCAAATTTCATCCCGATCATTGTCAGGATGCTGACGGTGCGGAAAAAATGAAATCCATCAATGAAGCCTATGCCGTACTGTCCAATCCGAAAAAAAGGCAGGATTACGACGTCATGCGCAAACAGTATGGCAACTCGGCGTATCAGCAGTTTCGCACGAGTTACTCGGATCAGGATATTTTTAAAGGCTCTGATATTCAGCAGATATTTGAAGAAATGACCCGGGCTTTCGGTCTTCGGGGGTTTGATGAGATCTTCAGGGAATTTTACGGTCAGGGCTATCAGACATTTGAATTCAAAAAGCCCGGTGTTTTTGTCAAGGGCTTTGTGTTTGCCGGCGGGCTTAACAATATCCCCCTGTTAAATCCGTCCCGGCTGAAAGACGGGCTGGAAAAAGCGACCCGTTATCTGTTTGGCAAACCTCAGCCCTCTGGCCAGATTGAAAGCAGGGGAGCTGACATTCAGGATGACATTCGTCTGGATGCAGACCTTGCAAAAACCGGTGGACCCTATGCCTATTTCCATCGAAAACAATCCAAAAAACTGATTGTAAAGATTCCGGCCGGCATTCGAAGCGGCCAGAAAATCCGTCTGCCTGGAATGGGATTGCCTGGAATGAACGGCGGAATGCCGGGCGATCTTTTTTTAAAGATAATTATCACCACCCGTCTGACCGATAAAATAAAAGACGTGATCAAGCTGGTTTTTAAGAATAAACAATGAGTTAACGTGAAATAGAAAAAAACAGAATTCAGAATTCAGAAGTCAGAATTCAGTAGAAAAGTGGTAACGGTCATTTTTATTTTGGGGGTGAACCTTATGGGGCTGGCTTTCCTGTGTTTTTTTCTGGAATTTTTTCACCGTATGATTTAGAACAGCGGAAAATGGCAGCCTGTGTAATCACCGGTTAAATTTGATTCCATTTTCGTCGGGATAAAAGGAAGCCAAAACCACCAGTGAAAAGTTACCATTTGATTCAAAATATTTTTTAAGATTTTTCTTTTAATTCGTCTAATTCAAACTTCTTCCAACTTGAATTTACGGGCGAATAGAATGTACAATATTTATAATTAACCCGTTGAGCTTTTAAGGTGCTATTTTGAAACGAGAAATGGTTGCCTGCCCGACAGGTGTGAAACATAGTTTTCCCAATCTCTCCGTTCTTAAAGCCCTATTTGTTCAACTTGCTCATATAACATGCTGAGGTCTATGAAATAACCATTAACCGGCTACAGCATATTCGATGGTTCTCGGATTTTCCACGCGATGTGAAGCATCCAGTATTTCCATGCCGACAACATTACCGTCTTTATCAAAATCAAGGATAATGCCGGGTTTTTCCTCGTCACTTTCCGCAATGGGCGCGTTACTGAAAAAGATTCTGAGCACATCAACATCGGGGTCATAAGCTATTTTCATGATTGCCTCCAGTACTTTTTGATCTTCCCTGTTTTATAAACAGTAATGACCTTCCCAGGCATTACAGCATCATTCACAATTACTCTGACAAGATAATCTTTACCTGTTTCTGAAACGATTATGGACTGATATGCTTTCCTGTTACCATATTCGTCAACAATCTGCTGTGGATTTTGCAGAATTGAGTCCACAAGAAAAGAAGAAATCCCTCTGATGAGCATTTCTTCCCGGGCATGTCTGCTGATTTCAAATTTCATTGCTATAGAATATCCAAAATGCCATTTTCGGTATCTGTCTGACTTATTTCAGTTTCTGGAACCTCTTGATGCGCATTCTTCCTGAGAACCGTCAGATAACCCGACTTTTGTTCAGGCAGAATACGCCCGATTGGTTCGAAGGAGTCATCGCCTGAATCGATCGATACCCGGCGTCTTCGTCGATATGGGATATGTCGTTTAAAATATGTGCAAATTTGGGAACATACAACCGGAAATGCTCTGATGGCATTTGGAACAGATCCGGAAATTCCAGGCTGTAACACCATCGGTATGACAATCGGCAGGTAGCCGTCAAACTGGTTCCGGTCTTTTATCCATTTGAACCATTTCTGAAACATGTATTTCAGAATCTGAAGCCTGGCCAGGTTGTCCATCCGCCACCACCCATCCCATCATGTTCTTGAAAAAGACATCTTGGGGGGATGAGACGACAGTATCCATTTGCGGTTCCGGAATCGGTCAATGGTGGAATATCAGATGGCTTTGATCATAATCCGGGGATTCAATTCCGTCAACACCGGGTTTTCTGTCGGCGGGAAGGCGTGGGAAAACACCGGCAGCCTCTTGCAGTGCCGTTTTGCAGATGGCCGGGTCGAGAGTGGCAGCAATCTGCAGCATGACAGGATGGCGTTGTCGTCAGTTGGATGGGCCGATCATTCCGGTGATCAAATCTGAAGTTCATAAGTGAGGAACATCCCCGAGTCTGCACTGTATGCCGTTGTTCGCACTACGAAAGTCTCTCAACCTTGATGGAAAGAATTTCAGCAATCCTTTTTGCCATTGCCGAAGTAAGCCTTCGTTTTCCACGTTCATAATCGCTGATCATATTCTGGCGCACATCCAGCTTTGCCGCAAGTTGCGCTTGAGAAAGATTTGCTTTAAGTCGTGCAGCGGAAAGAAGGTTGCCGATTCTATTGGACTGCATTTCTTTCCAAAAATCAGTTTCTTCAATGGGGACACTCTCAGATTTTTCGGGTGTGAGAATGCTCACCTCAAATTTTTTCCTGATCCATTCGATGAGCTCATCAACATGCTCACCCTGGAGTGATATTTCAATACGGGGCTTTTTCACGAGAGCCAACATAATACACCTCAATTGTGATTTCCCCTTGTCTGTGTTCCCAAAATGCCACATATCGGTAATTCAAATGGCAGTGATATGTCTCGTTTCCCAAGGGGGAAAAGTTATGCCAACCTTTTTGAATTGGTCCATCTGCCTTGATGTCTTCAATCAATAAAAATAGCAATTTCTTACGTTTTCAGGAAGCTTATCAAGCCCACGAAGAGCTTTCTTTTTGATTTTGACATCGTATTTCATTAGGTTATAGTATAACTTTATTTGGTTATAATCAAGGACTATTTGGGGGGATTGTGCGAACAGTTATGATTGAATTAAATATGTTCACATTTTAAATTAAATTCTAAAGTTTCGCACAAATAAAATAGCGTTTAATAGTCTGATTTAATACGGTATTTAATTGAAAAACGGCTCCGATTTTGGTATGGTTGATTTTGCTAACCTACTCAACTTATTCCAAAAAAGGAGCCGTTATGAATCATCCTAAAACTTTCTCGTTGTCTTTGCAAAAACATTTTTCACAAAAGCCTCGCGAACTTGATAGTGATTTCCGAAGAGCTTTTGACAACCTGAAACTGCGCTCTCTTTTGCGATGTTGTGGTATATTCAAAGAAAGGGGTATCGACACCATCACCCTACTGTTCTGGATTGCTTTGCTTCCATTTTTTAAAAAACCCATGACATCCCTTTGGTCATCCGAATATATTGCCAGAAAAATAGATGCCAAAAAGGATACCTACTACCGGTTTCTGAATAACGAGCGATTCAACTGGCGCAAACTGGTCTACAAGCTGGCCACTAAAGTTATTGCTTTGGCTGACCAGACGCCGCTGAAACAAAAAGTGATTATTGCAGATGATACCATCAGCAATAAAACCGGCAAAGACATGGAGCTGGTCAGCTATCATTTTGATCATAAAGAAAAACGTCAGGCATTGGGCTACCAGTGTTTACAGATCGGCTATCACAACGGAATTCATTTCTTTCCACTGGATGTGGCGTTTCACACATCCAAACGGCGTCCAAACACTCAGGTTCGACAGATTGACAAACGGACCTGCGGCTGGAAAAGAAGACAGGAAGCTTTTGAAAAGAAAACAGATATCCTGGTTCAGATGCTTCAATATGCATGGAATTCCGGAATCGATGCGGCTTGTGTACTGTTTGATTCATGGTTTTCATACGATTCGGTTATCCATAAAGTTGTTGAAACAGGCTACGACGTGGTATGCCGGTTGAAAAATGGGAATGTCCAGTACCAGTATCAGGGAAAGAAATATACCCTGAAACAGCTTTGGAGCCAGTTTGCCAAAAAGCAATTACGCTGGATTGATGGTTATCCGGTCAAGGGTTGCTGCCTGATTGTCAGCCTGCCTGAAACCGGAGAGGTAAAGCTTTTGTTCACATCAGACGGCCACAGGAATTGGCATGGGTTTCTGGCAACCGATTTGAGCCTGAGTGCCTCCCAAATTGTAGACTACTATTCCAGACGCTGGGCTATAGAGGTATTTTTCAAGGATGCCAAACAAATGCTTTATCTGGGAAAAGAGCAAAGCAAAACATTTGATGCTGCGGTTTCAGGCTACAGCATGGTAATGATTCGCTATCTTCTACTGATTTATCTCATAAACAACGGACGATTGATTGGTCCGTTGGGTCCTCTGTTCCGGGAGATATCCGATACCGAACTGATGCTGGCAGTTGCCGACAAGCTTTGGGAACAAATCAAACAAAGTTTACTAAAATCAATAGATCTTTTTTTGGACAAAATTGAATACAAAAGTGTTACTAAACTTATTGATATTATAGAAAATACTATGTTCGGAATCAAGCCACCGCTAACTGCGAAAGTTTAGTTATCTTTGTTGTTATCATGGTATTGACTCGACATTGGAAAAGATTCCGCCATCCAGCAGCGTATAACCGTTTTGCAGTTCGATTGTGTTTTTCATTTTTCCAATGGGAATCGCCTTTTTGACATGTTTACGGGCTCTGCTCAGTTTTTGCCAGAAATTGTCATGGGTCAGCCCACACCGTTCGGCCATTTCCTCCTGGCCCTGACCCAGTTGCAGCCATTCAAAGTGATCGAACAGAAGCTGACAGAATTTCTTGTTTTTTTCATCTTCACGTTCATAGTCATTCAGGAGGGGTTTTGTTTGCAGCTCTTTTGTTTGTCTTGCCAGGATTTTGATAAAATCATTCAGATGACCGGTCCGGCTGACGCTGCATGTCTGACAGTCGGGTGTTTGGCCTTTTGTTTCCTGACAGAGATGCAGGTTCATTGATTTTGGCTCAACATATAAAAAAATCGGTATGTTGCCGCAATGAATCTGACGGTATCTCCTTTCTGACAAAACGGTTAACAAAAATCAACACATGATTCACAAAACAGGGGCGGGGCTGTCAGTCAGAAACCCACTTCCAGACAACCTGCCCTCCCTTGTACAACCCGTATCCTGCTGCCGCGGTACCCACGATCAGAATTCCGCCCATGACCACCGGGCAGCCGACCGCGCCGGTCACAAGGGCCGTGGCTGCGGCACCGGTGGCCGAGCTGCCCATTGCGCTGGCTGCCGCTGTGGTCAGCCCCCTGTCCCAGGTCCTCCGTTTTCATTCATGAGAACCGCATTTCACAATGCCATGAGCATTTTCGCTCAGAAACAGCCCGATCATTTTATGGGTGGCTCTGGGGAGCGGATATTGGGATATCTGATCCATTGAAACCCATTGATAATCCACAGGCCCGTTCAGGACAATCTCATCAGAAGCCGGTCGAACCAGAAACACCGATGCAATGATTTTAAAATGGGTGTAGGCATGACGAACGGTTCCCAGGTTTTTTTCGATATGAACCTTCAGGTTGACTTCTTCCCGAATCTCTCTCAAACAGGCGGTTTCCGGCGTTTCATTATCCTGAATCTTTCCACCCGGAAACTCCCACAATCCCCCCAACAGCCCTTTGGCCGCTCGCCTGGTAATCAAAATCTGTTTTTGTGCGTTTTGGACAATGCCTACGGCCACTACATAGGTTGGAACAGCCCGGGATTCAAGCCGCTTGGGATAGTTGTTTACGGACTGATTCCGGTTCGATTGACACAATTCGGCTGTTGGACATTTTGGACAATCTGGATTCTTCGGGGTACAGATCAATGCGCCCAGTTCCATCATGGCCTGATTGAAGATATCGGGTTTTTCCATGGGCAAAAGTGCCTGGGCAACGGCCTGATAAGCGGATTTGGCGGACGACTGATTGACGGGCTGATCGATTTCAAACAGCCGGGCCAAAACCCGCTTGACGTTTCCATCCACCACAGCATGGGGTCGTTTGAAAGCAAAACTTAACACCGCAGCCGCGATATAGTCGCCAACACCCGGCAGTTTTCGAAAAGGCTCCCATGTATCGGGAATGTTTCCGCCATACGTCCGGCACACAATCCCGGCAGCCTCATGCAGATGCCGTGCCCGGCTGTAATAGCCCAGCCCTTCCCAGATTTTCAGCACATCCTGGATATTTGCCCCGGCCAGCCTGTCGATGGTTGGAAATGATTCCAAAAATCGGTTATAATAGGGAATCACGGTTTGAACCTGAGTCTGCTGCAGCATGGCTTCGGAAACCCATATGAAATAGGGATTCCGGGTTTCCCGCCAGGGAAGCTTTCTGTGAGCTGAACGATACCAGCTTATCAACCGGTTGCAGAAATCTTTCTTAAAAATTGACATTGACCACTATTTTCCTGTGCGGATCAGAATTGTCAGTCATGGCATTTCTTGTTTACAATTGAGCCTGATTGAATAAACAGCGTTCGTTTTACAAACAAAATTCAAATTCCACCTTGACAGTCTGCGGTAAGTTCAATAAGTACCAGAGAGTAATTCCAGTTTTTACTATAGACCTTCAGAAAAATAATTTCGCTGCGTTATCGGCCGGGGATGGCCGAACTATGCCTATCCCCTCCCTGCTGCCTTGCGAAATGAATTTTCTGAAGGTCTATATTTCAACAGTCGCATGTACCAGAAGCGGCATTTTTATTTACCGGCACCATTTTTCGGAAAAGGAGAGCGATATGAAAAAAATTGGTATTGTGTCACTGGTATTCTTTCTCTTGATCACTGTCAATCTTTATGCAGCAGGTGAAAAAACAGTGATTGCCACCGGTGGAATCGGTGGCGTGTATTATTATTATGGCACGCAGATATCCGAAATACTCAGTAAAAACAATGTGGCCTCCTCAACCGCGATTCAGACCGCTGCATCGGTTGACAACATGCTTCTGATTCGGGATAAAACCGATACCGCCAAAGGGACCTATTTTTTTGCCACGGTTCTGCCGGATACGGCCTATTTTACGGTGACGGGCAAACATGAAAAATTTGCGGAAAAACCGGTCAAGGCCAATATCATGTGGATGATGTATCCCAATTACCTGCACATTGTCACCACGGACAAATCCGGAATCACCAAACTGACGGATCTTCAGGACAAACGCGTCTCCACTGGCGCGCCCGGGTCCGGAACCGAATTCACCGCACTCAATCTGTTGGAAGCGGCCAAGGTTGACCCCGGCAAATTCAAAAAATGGGAAAAACTGGGCGCCAAGGAATCGGATGAAGGTCTGGCCAACGGTACACTGGATGCCTATGTCTGGTCCGGCGGGCTGCCGACGGGATCCATTGTCGAACTGTCCAACACCCTCAAGCGCAAAGGCCTGAATCTATTTCTGGTACCGCTGCCGGAAACCGATCCCGGTGTTGCCGCGTTCATGAAGGAATTTGCCGGCCTTTCAGACAGCCTGATGATTCCCAAAACGGTTTATGGAACAGAGACAGATACGCCGACCCTGGCATTCTGGAACATGTTTGTCTGTCCGGAATCCACGCCCGAAGACCTGGCCTACAATACCACCAAAGCGGTTTTTGAAAATGTCGAAACGCTCCGTGCTGCTGTAAAACCCGCAAAAGACACCACCCTGGAAAGCTCGGCCAAATTCGTGGGCAAGACCGCCATTCCCTTCCACCCCGGCGCGGTGAAATATTTCAGGGAAAAAGGCCTGGTCAAATAGATACAAAATGCACAAACCGTTTTTGACGGCATGCGGAATAGCGCTGGTTTTATTGCTCTGGATGATAAAACCAGCCGTGATTCGAACAGAAAATGAAACCCGTCTGGCCGTGTTTTTGCGCGGGCAGACGGGCCAAATTCGCTTTGTGAATTCCGTAACCGGTCAACCGGTTGTCATTCGGTTTTCAATCCACGGCCGATTTCAGACTTTTTCGGTTTTATCCGATGAAACGACCGAAGCATATTATTCTCACGGCGTCTATGATTTGAATCAGGCCGTTTCCGACGAGGCCACGAAACGGTTGAACCTCTGTTCGATGAAAGGAATCTCGTTAACCATGGGCTTTTACACCTTTACCGTTCAAAATGGCTGCCTGGAGGTTGATCTGTTATGGACGCTGTAATTCGCAGGCTGGTGACCATTATAGCCATTCTGGGGACGCTCTATCACCTTTATCTGGTGATTCATCCCTTTACCCCGCTTGCCGGGTGGAATGTGTCGCTTCTGGATCTGACCCAGGTGCAACGTGCCGCCCATGTGTTTCTGGTCGCACTTCTGGGGTATCTGCTCAGCTTTGTCCGAATCAAACCCCGGCATAAACTGGGCGGAATACCGCTTGCGGTCATGACCGTTCTGCTCATGATCGAATTTGTCCGGCTGGACCTGCCGATGCAACTGAAAGTGTTTGCCGTCATCATCTGGGCCTGCACCATGCTGCCGACACTGATACCTTCAATCCAGAGGCCCACCAACATGGCCTGCGCCCTGCTCAGCTTTCTGCCGTTTATCTATCTGGTCGTCAATTACGACACCCTGATTTACCGGTCCATCATGCCGGAACCCTGGGACATGATCATGTCCTACAGCGAGATTCTCCTGATTCTGGGCGTCATTTTCCGGTTAAGCGGGCCGATCATGCCAACGATCGTCATGGTGTTTTTGCTGTATAACCTCTACGGCAATTACATCCCCGGCCTGTTTTCCAATCCGGGATTTGATCTCGACATGCTTTTGGGAAAAATGTACTGCGAAACCGAAGCCGGCATTTTTGGATCGATTACCGGTGTGTCCCTCAAATATCTGATCTATTTCACGACACTGGGGGCCATTGTCACACGCATGAATTTTGGTCAGATCATCGCCAATATTGCGCTGCTGTTTGTCGGCAGAAGTCCGGCTTCTCCCGGCCGGTCCTGCTCGATCATGGCCGTACTGATGGGCATGTTTTCCGGGTCAGGGGCGGCCGACACCCAGTTTGTGGCCACCCTGACCAAACCGCTGTTTGAAAAAGTGGGATATGACAAGCTGGTGGCTGCCGGTGTGATCGCCACCGTCGGATCTGTAGCGTATATCACGCCACCGGTCATGGGATCGATTTCCTTTATCATGGTGGAACTTCTGTCCATTCCCTATTCCTCGATCATCGTTATGGCCATCGGTCCCATGCTGCTCTATCTGCTTGGAATCATCGTATACAATGAACTGTATGTCAAAAAGCAGAAACTGCCGCAACTGGAAATAGACACCCTGATTGATTTTTCGTACTTCAAACGGTACTGCTATGTTTTCATTCCCATCATCTTCATCATTGTTCTGATATACAGAGGTTATTCCATCAACATCACGGTCACGGCCGCGGCGTTTCTTTTTGTTATTTTTGCCTATATAGACCCCAGCCTCAGACCGCCAATCAGCAATCTGATGAAAGCACTGGAAGAGGGCATCATTGGTTTGCTCCCGATCGCCAGCGCGGTCATCGCCGCCAATATGATCATGTCCATGATGGTCATGAGCGGACTGGCATCCAAATTTTCGATCATTCTGATGGATATCAGCGGCAGCAGCATTCTGCTGGCCACCTTGTTTACCGGCATATTCAGCCTGATTCTTGGCATGGGGGTTCCGCCAATCGCCACGTATGTCCTGACATCGGCCCTGACGGCACCGACCATTCAGAAACTGGCCATGATCAATGGCATTCCCGAAGAAGCGGCGCTTTTGGCAACCCATATGTTTCTGTTTTATTTTGCAGTGCTGGCCGAAGTCACGCCTCCGGTGGCGCTGTCCGCCTATGCGGCCAGCTCGGTCATGGGCACGGATCCGATTAAAACAGGCGTGTTTGCCGCCAGAGTCGCACTTCCCAAATATTTTATCGGACTTACCTTTATACTGTCCTTCAGCGGAACGGCGCTTCTGATCATTCCGGTCCTTCAGACCATGCACGGGCTGCAGGCGTTCGGGTTTATCGCGCTTCGGTTTTTGTTCACCATCATGGCCGTAATTTTTCTGAATGTGGCGGTGGTGGGATATTTCATGAACAATCTTTTGACTCTGGAACGGTTTGTTATCGGTATATGTGCCGTTCTGTTGTTTTATCCGGATGTAAATATTAATCTGGTTGCAGGTGTGATTTCCAGCATCTTTCTGATTAAAAACTGGATGGCCAGAAAAAAGGAAATCGCCGATGGAATGTTGCCGACCTGAAATGAAATATTCAGGAATTCATTTGAATCCATGAAAGATACACAACTGATGAAACAAAACGTTTTTTTACTGCTGATTGCAGCGATTCTGATCACAGGCGGCTTTTCGAACATTGCCCTTGCGGCTGGCGAGCCACCGACACTTTCCGTAGATGAAATCTTAAAAAAGGTGGAAACCCGGTACGGGTCCCAGGGATTTTCCGCCCATTTTTTCCAGACATCGGTGATCGCATCCATGGATATCACGGAAACCGCATCCGGTTCTGTCATGATCAAACGGCCCGGCATGATGCGTTGGACCTATGAAATTCCCCAGAAACAGACCATTGTCACAGACGGAAAAACCCTGTGGATTTATCGGCCGGATGATCATCAGGTCAGCATGGGGAGTGCGCCGACATTTTTTGGCGGAGGCAAAGGCGCCGGTTTTTTATCGAATATTCAGGAAATCCGGAAATCCTTTGAGGTGAATCTGGAAAAAATCAATGTCAGCCGGGAATATGTGCTGAAACTGATTCCCATTCAGAAAACCTATGACATTGATTATGTCATACTGCATATCGATGGTGACACATTTGACATTGTTGAAGCGGTGACAACCAATTCCTATAAGGATGAGACCCGGATCGAGCTGAGCAACATTCAAATGAATCAGCAGTTGGATGATAACCTGTTTCAGTTTGTCATTCCGCAGGGGGCGGAAGTGATTCGGTTTGATGAATAGGGACATCCCATAGAGATTCTGTCAACTAAATGGTTACATCGAGTTATATCAATATGGTGTTAATACAATGAGTTAAGTTACACAGGATGTCACTTGCCCCAAAATGGCTTTTTGGGGCATTATATTTATCGGCAGCCGTCTCACTGTGTCTACATATGTTTGATCGTTTCAGCGATCCGGCATTTTCCAATAATGGAACCGCCTATCATCCCTTATCCAAACCTTCTTCCAATGCCACACTTGCGTCGGATGTACCCCAAACTCCTGAGCAATTCCGTTTACGGTATTAACACCGCTGAGCGCATCAATCGCGACTTTGTCTTTGAACCGATTGCTGAAAATTTTGCGACATTTTCATTCATTACCGGCTTCTTTCAATATAGATCAATATTCAGCCAATTTTTGCATAGATAACAGTATATGTCAGTAAGATAAACAATCCCGACGACCTTGGAGTCTTCCACAACCGGCAGTCTGCGACATTTATCTTTCACCATTCGGTCAACAATACCCATTATATCCGTATCCGGTGATACATACTTGATTGGAGAATTCATGACCTGCCCAACCGTCATTCCTTTAAATCGTTTGACATAAGATTCAAGTTCCTGCGTTCCCAAATGAATACTGTCACCCAAATAATTCAAAATGGGCGGTCTTAAATGGTAAAGGATATCAAACATTGAAACGACTCCCACCAGATCACCAAAATCATTTGTCACCATAACACAAACGGTCTTATATCCGGTTTCTCTGACTTTTCCGTTGTAGATCAATTTGACAGCTTCTGTTATGGGTGCATTTTCCTGAATGGTATCGAATTCTGTAACCATGACATCTATTGCAGTCCGTTTCATAAGATCAATCCTCATTCCATTTGGGAGAAGTTTTCGGGTTCTTTTCTGTTTCTGACGGGCGACCTATTCAAAATAGCCTGGAATCACGTTGTTTTCTTTCAGCTTTTAATGAGTTCATCTTTCTTCCCGGTGAAGGAGAAATGGTGATGTTCAAAAAAATCGATCGGATTTTATCATTTTTTTCGGTATTGTATAATGAACAAAAAATCGGATCAACCCCATGTCTGAGAATTTATGATAGTGCTTTGCAACTATTCAGGCACAAAGGCACATAGGGGTAAAGACACAAAAAATAGACCAATATTTTTCAGTTTTCAACAGGAGGCATCCTGAAGATTACCCAATTACTGAACCGGTATGTGTACAGGAGTTGTCATGAAAAAACGGTTGAAATTCATCATTCCCTTGGTCCTGATTCTGGTCGCTGCAACATTTGTCGTTTTAAAAATCCGTACCCGGTTGCCTGAAGACATCATCCAATTATCCGGAACGATCGAAGCCACCACGGTTCAGGCAGCCTTTCGAATCCCCGGCAGGCTGGTCGAACGTCTGGTGGATGAGGGGCAGCCGGTGAAAGCTGGACAGATTGTTGCCCGACTGGAAAATACGGATCAGAAACTGCAGGTCAGTCAGGCACAGGCCAATGTTCAGTATGCCCAATCCGTGGTCAGCGAGTTGGAGGCCGGCAGCCGGCCAGAAGAAATCGAACGGGCCCGATTCCATATGGAGCAGGCCCAGTACAGCCTGAATGAGCTGATAACCGGCTCCCGAAAACAGGAAATCGGGGATTCGCAGTCCGAACTGGTCCGGGCCGTTGCGGCATCCAAAAGCGCAGACATTCAACTGGCCCAGGCAACGGCTGATTTTGACCGCTACCAGATGTTATATGATGAGGGCGGGGTGAGCCTTCGGGAATTTGAAATCTGGCGCACCCGGTACCAAACAGCCCAATCGGCCCTGGACGAGGCCAATGCGCGAATTCAAAGCGCACGGGAACGGTTGAGTCTGAGGCAGGAAGGTCCCAGAGCCGAGCAGATTCAGCGGGCCAGGGCGATGTTGAGTCAGGGAAAAGCAGAGTATGAGCTGGTCAAGGCCGGGCCCCGAACCGAAACCATTATTCAGGCCAAGGCCAGGCTTTCCGCGGCTCAGGAAAGCCTGAAACAGGCCAGTCAGCAGCTTTCATACACCGAGCTGATATCCCCGTTGACCGGCACGGTTCTCAGCAAAGCCGCGGAGCCTGGCGAATACCTGAATCCCGGGGCCACTGTGGTTGTCATCGGTGATCTGGAAAACCCCTGGCTTCGGGGATATGTCCGTGAAACGAATCTGGGTAAAATTCATCTGGGTCAGGCTGCCACGGTGACTACCGACAGTTATCCGGGCAAGACCTATTCCGGAAAAATCGCCTATATTTCAGACGAGGCCGAATTTACGCCCAAAACCGTTCAAACGTTTGAGGAGCGCGTCAAACTGATGATTCGCCTGAAAATCGAACTGAAAAATCCGAGCGGCGAGCTGAAGCCGGGAATGCCGGCGGATGCCCGGATTCAGGTCAATCAATAACCCATGAATGAGACCTGCCCCAAGGCAGCGATCGAGGCCATTGATCTGACCCGGCGCTTTGGTGAGCTGACCGCTGTGGATCATCTGTCCCTGAGCATATGTGAGGGTGAAATATTCGGACTGGTCGGCCCGGACGGCGCAGGCAAGACCACGTCGCTTCGCATGCTGGCCGGGCTTCTGGCGCCGACCGAAGGCGAGGCCCGAATTGCCGGTTACAATGCCAGGATCGAAGCGGCCGCGGTCAAGGATCGGCTGGCCTATATGAGCCAGCGGTTCGGCCTTTACGGTGATCTGACCGTGGATGAAAACATCCGGTTTTATGCAGATCTGTACGGGGTCTCAGCCCGCAATCGAACCGGTCGCGTGGATGAGTTGCTGGCATTCAGCAACCTGCATCCCTTTCGAGACCGCCTGGCTGCCGCACTTTCCGGTGGCATGAAACAGAAACTGCAACTGGCCTGCGCCCTGATTCACACGCCCCAGGTTCTGCTGCTGGATGAGCCCACAAACGGGGTTGACCCGGTCAGTCGCAGGGATTTCTGGAAAATTCTTTACCGGCTGTTAAAACAGGGCACGACGATCCTGGTTGCCACTGCCTATCTGGACGAGGCCGAACGGTGCAACCGGGTGGGGCTGTTGGATCAGGGCCGCCTGCTGGTATCCGGGACGCCGACCGATGTCAAAAAACGCATGCAGGGCCGCATTCTGTCCATCCGAAGCCCAAAGGCCCGGCGGGTCAGACAGGTCATCCAAAGGCGGATGAGCCATCTGTCCTGCAATGTGTTTGGAGACCGGGTTCACGTGGTGTGCCAGGATGTGGCCGAAACCACAAAACAGATTCAACACATGTTGGATGAAACCGGTTTGGTGGTGGATCAGATGACCGAAGAACCGGCCAATCTGGAAGATGTCTTTGTCAGTCTGCTAAGTGAACCCACGGCGGCGCAGGCGCCTGTAACCGCAAACCACAAAACCATAAGCCGGACTGGTGCAGATGATTCACCGGATGAACCCCGACCCGTAACCGTTCAAATCACCAACCTGACCCGCCGGTTCAAACAGTTTGTCGCCGTGGATGCCATCAGCCTTCATGTCAACCAGGGAGAGATATTCGGGTTTCTGGGTCCGAACGGTGCGGGTAAAAGTACGACCATCCGCATGCTGTGCGGCCTCTTGGCACCATCAGACGGGGAAGGGATTGTCGCCGGTTATGACATCAGCCGGCAGCCGGAAGCCATTAAACAGCACATTGGATACATGAGCCAGAAATTTTCTCTGTATGAGGATCTGACTGTCGGGGAAAATATCGATTTTTATGGTGGCGTCTATGGGCTGAATGGCAACCGCCTGATGGAAAAAAAAGAGTGGGCCATGGCGGTATCCGGGCTTTCCGGAAACAGCCGGTCCATCACCCGCGTTTTAAGTGCGGGAATGAAACAGCGCCTGGCGCTGGCCTGTGCGGTTCTGCATGAGCCCCCTATCCTGTTTCTGGATGAACCCACCAGCGGCGTGGACCCGCTGAGCCGGAGACGGTTCTGGGACATGATTTACACCATGGCCGAAAGCGGGGTGACCGTGTTTGTCACGACCCACTATATGGAAGAGGCGGAGTACTGCGACCGGATCGCCATGATTTATCACGGCAAGATGATCGCCCTGGGAACTCCCCTGGAGTTGAAAACGCGGCTGTCTGATCGGCATATTCTGGATGTCCAGTGCACCAGGCCCCAGGATATTCTGAATGATGTGGCGGCTCTGCCGGAAATTCTTGACGCGGCCCTGTTTGGCGCCGGTCTTCATGTGGTGGTGCAAGATCCGGTGGTTGCGGAGCAGGCCATTCGCCATCTGCTGGAAAGCCGCGGGATTGTGATAGACCGGCTGAAGTTGGTTATGCCCGGCATGGAGGATGTTTTTGTGTCCCTGATCGAGGGCAGCGACCGCGATTCGGGCATGGGGAAAAGGAGCTGAATCATGTTCAAATGGCAGCGGTTTCAGGCGGTTGCACACAAGGAATTCATTCATGTGTTCCGGGATTGGCGCAGCCTGGTTCTGGCCATCGCCATTCCGATTTTTCTGATTTTTCTGTATGGCTATGCCCTGACCCTGGATTTGAAAAATGTGCCCACATTGGTCTGGGATCAGTCTGAAACACCGGAAAGCCGGGACTTTATCAGTCTGTTCCAAGGATCCCCCTATTTTTCGATTTTGAGCCATACGGATGGGTATCCAGCCATTCAGGATATGCTGAACAGTGGCCGGGCCATGATCGGACTGGTTATTCCCGTTGATTTTGCCGCGCGTCTCAACCAGAACATGCCGATACGGATTCAGGCCATTGTGGACGGCAGTGATGCCAACACCTCCCGGCTGGCCATGAGCTATGCCAGTGCCATCGCTGCGGCGTACAATATCAACGCCGGTGTTCAACAACTGGCCAAAGTCGGCCAGACCGCCACGGGTCAGCCCGTCAATTTCATGCCCCGGGTATGGTACAATGCGGACCTGCGCAGTCAGAACGCGATTCTTCCCGGAATCATCGCGATTGTTCTGGTCGTCATTGCCGCCATGCTGACCAGCGTGACCATTGCCCGTGAATGGGAAATGGGGACCATGGAACAGCTCATCAGTACACCGATTCGACCGTCCGAGCTGATATTTGGAAAAATTGTACCCTATTTCATCATCGGCATGATCGATGTCCTGATTGCGGTCATCATGAGCAGATGGATTTTTCACGTTCCGATGCGGGGGAATCCGGGACTGCTGTTTGGCATGGCCGCCCTGTTTCTGACCGGCGCCCTGTTTCTGGGCATGACACTCAGCATCGTGTTGAAAAGTCAGGTTCTGGCCAATCAGATCGCCATCGTATCCGGATTTTTGCCTACCCTCATCTTAAGCGGATTTGTGTTTGCCATTCACAACATGCCCGCAGCGCTTCAATATCTGACCTATATTGTTTCGGCCAGGTATTTCATCACGCTGCTCCGGGGCATTTATCTGAAGGGCATCGGTCTTGAAATCATGTGGGTTAATGCCCTGATGCTGGCGCTTTATGCCGCGATTCTGATCATCGTGTCCCATCGAAAGCTGAAACTCGAGCTGGAGTGATGTCATGATTCAACGTCTGAAATCCATGCTGGTCAAGGAATTTCTGCAAATGCTCCGGGATCCGAGAATGCGGGTCGTGGTCTTTGGTCTTCCGGTGATTCAGATGATGGTCATGGCATTTGCCCTGACAACCGATGTCACGAATATTCGAACCGCGATCCTGGATCTGGACCGTTCGGCCGAGTCCCGTGAACTGACAGCCCGATTTACGGCCAGCGGCTATTTTACCCTGGTCAAAGACCTCTCATCCCACACCGAAGTGGCGCCGATGCTGGATAATTGGGATGTATCGGTTGTGATATCCATTCCGCCCGAGTTTGGAAATGACATCCATTCCGGAAAACCGGCCGACGTTCAGATCATGGCAGACGGTACGGACAGCAACACCACCGCCATCGTCATGGGATATGTCAATGGAATCGCCGGGCAGTACAATCAGGTGCTTCTTAAAAGGCGCCTGAACACCAAAGGAATCCGGATGACTCAGATCGAGCTGGTCAGCCGGGCCTGGTTCAATCCCAATCAGGAAAGCAAATACTATTTTGTTCCGGCCCTGATTGCCGTGATGCTGTTGATCTTCAGTATCCTGCTGACCAGCATCGGCATTGTCCGGGAAAAGGAAATCGGCACGATCGAGCAGGTCATGGTGACGCCCATCCGCCGAATGGAATATATTCTGGGAAAAACCATTCCCTTTATCATTACCGGATACATCACCATGACCATGATGCTGGGGATTGCCATGCTGGTTTTTGATATCCGTGTTCAGGGCAGCCTGCTCCTGCTGTATACCCTGACCGGAATCTACCTTGTGGGGAATCTGGGGCTGGCCCTGATGATCAGCGCCAGCGCCGAAACCCAACAACAGGCGCTGTTGACCGCATTTCTGATTCTGATGCCCTGTGTGCTCCTGAGCGGATTCATGTTTCCCATCAAAAACATGCCGGAATCCGTACAGTACGCCACCTATATCAACCCCATGCGCTGGTATCTGGAAATTCTGCGGGGGGTGGTGATGAAGGGGGTCGGCCTGAAAGAACTCTGGTATGCGGTCATGGTTCAACTGATACTGGCGATATCCTTTATCACTTTGGCTGTTTCCCGGGTCAAAAAGACGCTGGCATGATTTGTTAGAAGGATCATCAAGACTGAAAAAGCTTTTTCAAATAATGCCGGCTGATCGGATCGACATCTTCAAAATCATAGGCAGCGTTCAGATTTTTTTGAGACATGGCCTTTCGGATGCCGGTGGCCATGGTCTTTCCCAGTTCCACGCCAAACTGATCAAATGGATTGATGCCCCATATAAAGGCTTCAAATATGGTTTTGGCCTCATAAAACGACAGAAGACCGCCCACCCCCTCCGGACTCAAATCTTTCAACATCAGAAGAGACGATGGCCGGTTACCCGGAAAATATCGAAATACATCGGAGCCCCGGCTTCCCAATGCCAGAGACATGGACTGGGACAACAGATTGGCCCAGAGTTCCTGATGCCCGGTTACGCCGCTGGTTTTGACATCCAGTCCTGAATATTGGGGTTCAAGAATACCGATAAATTCCACCGGAAACGGGCGGCCCTGATGGGCAAGCTGGAAAAATGAGTGCTGGGCATTGGTTCCGGGTTCTCCAAACTGAATCATCCCTGTCTGGATATCCAGAAATTTTCCGTCCGCAGTCACCATTTTCCCATTGCTTTCCATATTCAACTGCTGCACATGGGATGCCAAACGACGGAGTGGAGAGGCATAAGGTATGATGGCCTGGGCCGGATAATCCAGAAAATTGTTGTTCCATATCGATATCAGCGCGGCTGTCAGCGGAATATTGGTTGTTTCATCGGCGGTACAGGCATGGCCATCCATGAATTCAGCGCCTTTTAAAAACCGTTCAAAATTGTCATACCCCAGCATCAGGCTGAGCGGAACACCGCCGACCGCGGAGGTCACGCTGTAGCGACCCCCAATAAAATCAAACATATGAAATGTCGCAAGCATTGGATTATCCGGGCTGTCACCCGGGCTGCCTTTACTGGTCACGGCAATAATATGTTTGGCCGGATTCAGCCCCTTCTGAAGCATGAACTGTCGGGCCAGCATTTCATTGGCCAGGGTTTCGGCCGTGGTATAACTCTTGGACACCACCACCCACAGGGTGGATTCGGGATCAATCCGCGTGACAATCTCTCCAAAATTGTGAATGTCCACGTTGGACAGATAATGCAGTCGAATACCATGCCGGGCATAAGCCTGAAGTGCGGTTGAGACAAACTCGGTTCCCAGATAGGAACCGCCGATGCCAATGATTACTGCATCCCGAAAGGGCTTTCCGGTTGATCCGATGATTCTTCCCGCATGAACATCTTCGCTGAAGCGCCGAATCTGATCCCGTACCCGACGCATTTCCGGCATGATATCCACGCCATCCACATAGACCGCTTCATCGGAAAATTGACGGGCAGCCATATGAAGCGCGGCCCGGTTTTCCGTGTTGTTCACCCGTTCTCCGGCGGCCATGTTCCTGAAATGGCCACATGCATTTTGTTCCCGGGCAAGAGACCTCAACATTGCCATGATTTGAGGGTTTACCCGCTGGTGAGAGAAGTCATAACTCATGCCGGCATGCTGAAGAAGGCAGGATTCATTCCGCTCGGTTGATCCCAGAAGATGGGAAAGATGGTTTTCCGGTTGATTCATGGCTTCGGCCTGTCGTTTGAGGGCCTGCCATATATCCAGCGAGGTCGGTGATGGCATGGGGGATTCCTTTCTTTGGATGGTTGCTGTCGGGTCCCTGTTTCAGATTTTCATCATAAGTTGGCTGCCTGTTTGAAGTCAAGCCCGCTTTTCAGCAACCCGAACATGTTTATGTGACACGCCTGCGGCATTCCGATTGTCATTCAATCCGGAAAGATGACCTCAGCTTGACAGGGATGAAGAATCGCTATATTTTCAACCTGTTTTTACATGCGACTTGTCCGGAATTCAAAATATAATTCAACGAAAGTCCAATATCATGAGACTATTGATTCATCTGCTGAGTGCCAGCCTGATTCTGACCATCTACGGCGAATCTGTCTGACCGTTCATGGAATCCATGCCCCCGGGGGTCCTGGGGGGAATCATTTCCATGAGTTTTCTGGTCGTCATGCTGCTTCATCCCGTTTTAAGCAGGCTGCTGGTCCATCCCCGGGCCGTGTCTTCCCAGCCCATGATCCAGTTTCTGACCAGCCTGACGATTATCTCGACAATTGGGGGGATTACAGCGCTTTTCAATATCTTGTTTCTGGGTTTTCCAATAATCAGCGCCGGAATGTTTGTGCTGGGGTACCTGATTGTCGGGTTTTTCATTTCACTGGACATCGCTCTATCCCGCCAGTTCACGGTGATTCAGGAAGCTTTGTCTATAGGAACAACGCTGATTCCGGACCGGCTGTATTCCATCAGCCGTAAATTTCTGGTCATCGCATTTACCACAGCCCTGATCGTGGCCATGACCGTTTTTCTGGTGATCTCCCGTGATATTGCCTGGCTGATGAGCGCAACCAAGGATGAAAATCTGTCCATGATGGCCAACCGATCCGTGCTGATTGAAATTCTCTTTGTGATCGGCATTGTACTCGGTTACACCATCAATCTGATTGTGTCGTTTTCCCGGAATCTGAAACTGCTGTTTCAAAATCAGACCAGTGTGCTGGAAAAGGTGGCCAATGGCGATTTTTCACGAATGGTTCCGGTGGCCACCAACGATGAGTTCGGCCTGATCGCGGGGTATACCAATCGCATGATCAGGGGATTGAAACATCGGATTCAACTGATCTCTGCACTGAAAATCGCCGAGGATGTTCAGCAGAACCTGATGCCCCGAAATCCGCCGGAGTTTCAGGGGCTTGATATTTCCGGCAAAAGCATTTACTGCGATGAGACCGGCGGCGATTATTACGATTACCTGAATCTTTCCGACTCCCGAATCGGCGTGGTCATTGCGGATGCGGCGGATCATGGTGTCGGCTCGGCGCTTCAGATGACATCGGCCCGGGCGTTTCTGCGTTTTGGCGCCAAGACTTACCAGGGACCGGCCTTGCTGCTGAACGAGGTCAACCGGTTCCTGTCCCAGGACAGCGCGGACAGCGGCCGGTTCATGACCATGTTTTTTATCGAAATCGATACGAATGCCCAAAGTCTGCGCTGGGTCCGGGCCGGCCATGAATCGGGGCTTCTTTACGACCCGCATCAGGACCGGTTTGAAGAACTGATGGGGGAAGGTCTGGCGCTTGGTATCGATGAAACCTTTGTGTATGAGGATAACCTGCGATTGGGGCGGCTCAACCAGCATATTTTGTTCATTGGTACCGACGGGATTCGGGAAGCCCGAAACAAGCAGGGGGAATTTTTTGGGGTGGAACGGATTCGGCAGATCATCCGGAATCAGGCGCATCATGACGCCAAAGACATACAGAATGCGCTGATCGGCGCACTTCGGGAATTCCATGACCAAAAGGGCTGGGAGGATGACATCACCCTGGTGATCATCAAATTCACATAATGGATTCCAATCCCCCCCAACTGACAGAGCTTTCCGGCCAGATCGAGCGAATCACCTATTCCAATGATGAAAACGGATACACAATTGCCCGTGTAAAGGTGTATGGACAAAAAGAGCTTGTCAGTGTAATCGGAAACTTTGTATCACCGACGCCGGGCGAAATTGTACTGATGAAAGGTCTTTGGACAACACATCCCAAATTCGGTGAGCAGTTCAAGGTCGTCCATTATCAGACACGGGTTCCGGCAACGGTTTACGGCATTAAAAAATACCTGGGTTCCGGCCTGATCAAGGGCATCGGACCCAAAATCGCCGAACGGATTGTCAGCAGTTTTGGCAAGGAGACCCTGAATGTCATCGAGCAGGATACGGAAAAACTGAACCAGGTCGATGGCATCGGTGAAAAACGGGTCGCCATGATCAAAAAGGCCTGGGATGATCAGAAGGAAATCCGGGAGGTCATGCTGTTTCTTCAGTCTCACGGCGTCAGCCCGGCCTATGCCGCCAAAATATTCAAACACTATGGCAACGATTCCATAAAAACCGTCCAGGAAAATCCCTACCGCCTGGCCATGGATATATTCGGCATCGGATTTATCACGGCAGACCGGATCGCGGAAAAACTGGGGTTTTCCAAAGATTCCGAACTGCGTGCCAAAGCCGGTGTCATTTATGTTCTGCATCAACTCTCAGATGAGGGACATGTATTTTATCCCGAGCCCCAGTTGATTGAAAAAAGCCGGGAAACACTGCAAACCGAACCGGATATCATTCAGCAGGCCATTATCCGGCTGACCGAAGAAGCGCATCTGGTTCTGGATGAACTGCCTGCCGGAGATGAATTATTCAAAGACGCCCGAACCGCGGTGTATCTGAAGAAATACCATGTCTGTGAAACCCGGACCGCGGCCCGACTCAAGATGCTGACGCTGACCCCTTCCGGTCTTCGGAAAATGGACATGGATGCAGCCTTGAAATGGGTACAGCAACGGCTTGACATTCAACTGGCTGATAGACAGATTGCCGCATTGACCCAGGCCCTGGAAAGCAAGGCCATGGTCATCACCGGCGGACCGGGAACCGGAAAAACCACGATCATTCGGTCCCTGATCGAAATTTTTTCCCGCCTTCATCTTCAGATCCTTCTGGCTGCCCCCACCGGACGAGCGGCCAAACGCATGAGCGAGGCCACCGGCCATCCCGCATCCACCATTCATCGCCTTTTGGCCTACAGCATTCAAAAAGGGGGGTTCCAGAAAAATGAGGATCATCCCCTGGATTGCGACCTGTTGATTCTGGATGAAACCTCCATGATCGATATCATTCTGATGCACCATCTGCTGAAAGCAATTCCAATTTCAGCCCGACTGATTCTGGTGGGTGACATTCATCAACTGCCTTCTGTGGGGGCGGGAAACGTTCTGGCAGATATAATCGGGTCCGGCCTGATCCCGGTTGTGGAACTGAATGAAATCTTCCGCCAGGCCCGGGGCAGCCGGATCATTGTGAATGCGCACCAGATCTGCGCGGGTGTGATCCCCCGACTGGCAGAACAGCCCCCCGGTTCCGATTTTTATTTTATCGAACGGGATGATCCCCAGCAAGCTGTCGATCTGATTCTGAAACTGGTTGACGAACGGATTCCCGACCGCTTTCATCTGGATTCGATTGCGGATATTCAGGTTTTATCGCCCATGAATCGGGGTGTTGCCGGGGTTGCCAATTTGAACCAGGTGCTTCAGAATGCGCTGAATCCGGGTGAAGAAGGACTGAATCGCGGCGGGAGAAGCTTTCGCATGGGCGACAAGGTCATGCAGATTCGGAACAACTATGACAAAGAGGTGTATAATGGGGATATCGGCCGGATCACCGGAATCAGCATGGAAGACCAAGAGGTCATCATCACCTATGACGGGCGGGAGGTCATTTACGATCTGTCGGACATGGATGAGGTGGTACTGGCCTATGCCGTATCCATTCACAAATCCCAGGGTTCCGAATATCCGGCAGTCATCATTCCGGTGTTGACCCAGCATTATGTCCTGCTTCAGCGGAATCTGATCTACACCGCCATCACCCGGGGCAAACGCCTGGTGGTCATTGTGGGATCGAAACGGGCCATGGCTATTGCCATACGGAACAACAGGATTGACCGGCGGTTTACCCTGCTGGAGAACCGGTTGAGCCGTATGAAGCCAAAAACAGCATTCATTGAATAAACTGTATCCATTTTTTTGGAGTTTAATCTTGAATATGTCTGGCTGTTGATGTAAATGGGCAGAACGTGTCCTATAGCTTTCAAGATAAAGATTTTGGGTGCGTTATCGGTCGGGGATGGCCGAAAAAAGGCCTATCCCCTCCCTGCTGCCTTCCCAAAATCATTATCTTAAAAGCTATAAATTCAATGAATACAAGAGGAAGCCGAATGAATTTTGCAAGAAACCTGTGCAGATGGATCGATGCCCTGAATCGGGGCGTGGGCTATGTTGTTGCCTGGGCCGCCTGTCTGGTGGTTCTGGTCGTTTTTGCCGATGTAGTCATGCGGTATGCATTCAACACCAGTTATGTGTTTGTGCAGGAGATGGAGTGGCACCTGTTCTCCTTTATTTTTCTGATCGGGGCTGGATATACGCTACTTAAGGACGGACATGTACGGGTTGACCTGATCTATCAACGACTCAGTCCCAAAGCAAAAGCCTGGATCAATTTTTTGGGGGTGCTTCTGTTTTTGATCCCCGGCTGCTACATGATTATCAATACATCCTACAAATTTGCCCATAATTCCTGGATGACGTTTGAAGGTTCTCCGGACCCTGGCGGCATCCCTTTCCGGTTTATCATCAAGTCCGCCATACCAGTCGGCTATATTTTGATTCTGCTGCAGGGGATGGCTCTTGGAATTCGAAGTTTTTTTACCATAATCGGAAAAGATCTGGAACAGGAGGGTAAATCCTGATGGAATATCTGGCAGGATGGATGTTTCTGGCCATGTCGATTCTGATCATGGTCGGGTTTCCAGTGACGTTTACACTTTTGGGCGTGTCCCTGACATTTGGACTAATTGGATTCGGATGGGGGTTTTTTAATTTGCTGCCGCTGCGAATCTGGGGAGTCATGAACAATGTGACACTTCTGGCGGTTCCGTTATTTGTTTTCATGGGGGTCATGCTGGAGCGGTCCGGACTGGCTGAAGAATTGCTGGATACCATGGGACTGGTATTTGGCAAGGTCAGAGGGGGACTGGCGGTATCCGTTGTCGTGGTCGGCGCACTTCTGGGCGCGTCCACCGGCATTGTCGGTGCAACCGTTGTCACCATGGGTCTGATCGCAATCCCCACCATGATGAAACGGGGCTATCAGAAAGAACTGGCAACCGGAACGGTGGCTGCATCCGGAACCCTGGGGCAGATCATCCCCCCCAGCATCATTCTGGTTCTGCTGGGTGACATCGTGGGTGTACCGGTCGGCGATCTGTTTATGGGCGCCGTGTTTCCCGGCCTGGTTCTGGTCGGACTCTATGTTTCCTATATTCTCATTGCATGCATCATCAAGCCGAAATGGGCGCCCCTCATCCCCCAGGCAGAACTGGATGCCATCAAATCAAGTGAAATGCTGGCCAGAGTTGCCAAATCCCTGTTCCCGCCGCTGTTTTTAATGGTGGCGGTTCTGGGATCCATGTTTGCAGGGGTGGCATCACCCACAGAGTCGGCAGCAGTTGGCGCCGTAGGTGCGACAGTTCTGACCATCACCAACCGAAAATTCACATATGCAATGCTTAGAGAGGTGTCCTATTCCACCATGCAGTTGACCAGCATGGTGTTTATCATTCTGGTGGGTGCCGCCGCGTTTGGCCTGGTATTCCGGGGAACCGGCGGGGATACCCTGGTTCGGGAATTTCTGGGTGGAATGGCTGCAACCCATGGTAAATGGTTTGTGTTTGCCCTGGTCATGGTTGTCATTTTCATTGTCGGATTTTTTCTCGATTTCATTGAAATCGTGTTTATCCATGTTCCGGTTCTGGCCCCCATCATGATCGAATTCGGACTGGATCCCCTGTGGTTCTGCGTTCTTTTGGCGGTCAATCTGCAAACGTCATTTCTGACACCACCGTTTGGTTTTTCCCTGTTTTACCTCAAGGCGGTAACCCCGCCGGAAATCCAGACCGGGCATATTTACCGCGGGATCATTCCCTTTGTCATCCTGCAGATCATCGGGCTGGCCATTGTGACCGCATTCCCGATTTTGGCTACCTGGCTGCCCAAGATTGTGTTTGCCAATTAGTTGTCCGGTTTCATTTAACCCCATTGCCATGAAAGGAGTTTTTGAAAATGGAACGAAGAGATTTTCTGAAGAAGACTGGCGTTGCCGCCGCTGCAGTTGCAGCATCGGCGATTGCCGCACCCGCCATTATGGCCGCCGATAAGACCTATTCGTGGAAAATGGTGACGACCTGGCCACCCAATATGCCGGTTCTTCAAACCGGCGCAGAGCGGTTTGCCAAACGGGTGGAAGAAGCGTCCAGCGGCAGAATCAAGATTCAGGTATTTGCCGGCGGTGAACTGGTTCCGGCCCTTGGCGTGTTTGATGCGGTGTCGGACGGAACGGTTGAGGTTGGCTCCGGAGCCGCCTATTACTGGGCCGGAAAAGTTCCGGCCGGCCAATGGTTTTCCTCCGTTCCCTTTGGACTCAATTCTCAAGGTATCAATTCCTGGTTTTACAGCGGTGGCGGACTGAAACTGTGGGAAGAAGTCTATGCCCCCTTCAATGTGGTTCCCAGACCCCAGGGCAACACGGGCGTTCAGATGGGCGGCTGGTTCAGGAAAGAAATGAAAACCATTGATGATTTCAAGGGTCTTAAAATGCGGATCCCGGGGCTTGGCGGCAAAGTGGTTGCCAAGGCCGGTGGTACGGTTACCCTGATGGCTGCGGGTGAACTGTTCACATCCCTTGAGCGGGGGGTGATCGACTCACTGGAATGGGTCGGCCCTCTGCATGACCTTCGGATGGGCTTTTACAAGGCAGCCAAATACTATTATTACCCGGGCTGGCATGAGCCGGGAACGTGCCTGGAAGTCATTTTCAACAAAAAAGTCTATGACTCACTGCCAAAGGACCTGCAGGTCATTCTGGATGCCGTGGCAATGGAAACCAATCTGTGGAGCCTGTGTGAATTTGAGGCTGGAAACGGTGCGGCACTTGAGGAGTTGATTACGGTTCACAAGGTCAATCTGATGCAGTTTCCGCCCGATATGATGGATGCGTTGCGTAAAATGGCGATGGAGGTTCTGGAAGAAGAAGCGGCCAAGGATCCCATGTCCAAAAAAGTTCATGAATCCTTTAAAAAATTCAAGAAGCAGGTCGGTGTCTGGGGGACTGTGGCAGACAAAGCCTATTTTGACGTGATTGCTGAAAAATATGCGTTGAAAACCTGATACATCATGATTGAACGATAATCCGGCGAAAACTGAAGAAATGGGGGGATTCAGAAAGTTGAACCCCCCTTTTTTTTATCAATTACGCTTGACTCACCTTTTCAATTGGTATATGGACGGTTTCGAATGTTTGACTCTTGGCGAAAAACAAATCGATATTCACTGGTGACTATCTATCGCCATATTATTAAATAATTGAAAGGAGACTGATTAAATGGCTTTTAATCCGGTAGTTGATGAAGACAAATGTGAAGGCTGTGAAGAATGCGTTGATGTGTGTCCGGTCGAAGTATTTGAAATGGTTGATGGAAAATCCAGCCCGGTCAATGCGGAAGAATGTCTGGGCTGCGAAAGCTGCGTGGAAGTTTGTGAAGTAGGCGCGATCACCGTTGAAGAAACCTGATCCACAAATTAAACAGGACCATTCTCCGGTCTCGAAACAGGCTTTCGGGCCGGAGAATCCTCTCCAGTATAAAAAAAGCATTCCCACACCATTTGGAAACGCCGCACTGATTTATCAGGCCCGTCCGTTTCGTCTGATCCAGACCGTTCTGCCCGGTAGCCCTGACGACCTTCATCCCAATCCATCTGATCTGCTGGAAACCGCTGATCCAATTGCATTAAAACTAATTATATTTATTCAGAAATACTTTAAGGGGCTTTCCCCGGGTGATCCCACCATCTTTTGGGACTGGCTGGATTTTGGAAAGCAGACCCGTCTCCAGGTTCAGGTATTAAAAGCAGTGGCAACCATTCCGTATGGCGAAATCCGCACCTATAAATCCATTGCGGAATCCATCGGTCGCCCGGGTGGCGCCCGATTTATCGGCAACACCATGGCCCAAAATCCGTTTCCGATTCTGATCCCCTGTCATCGGGTGATTCGAAGCAATGGAACAATGGGCGGCTTTGGGGGCGGAATCGATCTGAAAATCCGGATGCTGGATATGGAAAAGATGCAGCGAACGTAGCAGCGGTCGGAGATCTGAGGGCTGAATTCAAATAAAATGCTGGAATGCCGTCATTCCGGCGGGTGCCGGAATGACGTAATTCTGGTAAGATATCAATCAGGATTTGTTTTTTGGCAAACGTACGACAGTCACTGGAACGACAGACCGGCGAACCACCCGCATGGCCGTGCTGCCCATCATGGCCCCGGCCAGAACGCCATGACCGTAGGTTCCCATGACCACCAGATCATAAGGTGCTGCATTGGATTCGTTGATGATCTCCTCTACCGGATTACCAAAAATCACCTTGATTTCTGACACCGCAAATGGACATGAGGCATTCTGGGTATCCATATCCTTGCAAAACGCCTCCAGTTTTTTGCGAATGGATCCAATAACTTCCTGGCTTCTGGATTTTTGCAGTTCCTGCCATTTTTCTTCTCCCAACAGATCCACCATCTGAAAACTGAGCTGCTGGGACAACTCTTCAATTACATGAAGAACCGTGATTTCAGCACCAAACCGGTTGGCAATGCTGACGGCATAGCCATATGCATGACGGGCGTTATCGGATAAATCGGTCGCGTAGAGTATTTTCTTGATATCCGGAATCATCTTAAAGCTCCTTTCGAGTGAATCATCATGACAAGAGAATGGGTTATCGGAACATGTATTTCATTAACCCAATTTCATTTCCTTCGCAACCATTTCCGCAATATGTCTGACCTGAATTCGGCTGCCCCGTTTATCCATGCCGCCGCGAAGCTGCAGTACACAGCCCGGGCAGTCCGTTACCAGAACATCCGCGCCGGTTTCTTCCACATAATCCAGCTTCTGATTCAGAATCGCAGCCGATATTTCAGGAAATTCGATGGAATAGGATCCCCCGAATCCGCAGCAGACATCTTCATCCCGGCAGGGGATATAGGTGAGTCCGGCTATGGACAGAAGTTCCCGGGGTTCTCGGGTCACATTCAGTCCCCGGCACAAATGGCAGGGGGAATGGTATGCGATTTTTTTGCCACTTTTTTCAAACTGGTCCGGTTTGGCATGTAGCACATTCATCAGAAATGAACTGAAATCGATCAGGCTGTCATGAAGACGGATCAGCCCGGAAGACCATTTTTCTCCTTTTATCAGGATGGGATAGCTTTCCTTGATATGGCTGGCGCACGAGGCACACAAGGTGACGATATAATCATATTTTTCCGGCTGCATGGCCTCCAGATTCTGCGCTGCAATTTCTGCAGCCGTCTCTTCCTCGGCCATCATCATGGCCGGAAGTCCACAGCAGGTTTGATTTTGCGGAAAATCGACCTGAACATTATACTTCAGCATCAGCTTGATAAAGGCCAGCGCCTGTTCCGGTGAAACAAAATCCACCACACATCCGGCAAACAGGGCAATTCGATACCGCGGGTTGGGCAGCCGGTACCGGACTGACGGCCAGATATCCCGCAACGACGTTTCGGCCAGGGCAGGCAGGCTTCTGAACTGATGCTCCTTTTTCAGGAAGAACGGCAGATGACGGATAAATCCATCCGATTGTTTCACCAAAGGCTTCTGGGCAGTGGCCGCAGCCTTCAGCATGGCATGAAACAGTCTTCGGTTTTTCAAAACCGTATTCACCAGCATATTTTTGGCCGGTATTTCCGCATCATCATCCAGAACCAGTCGATACACTTTTTTGATCAGACGTGGCAGATCGATATTGACCGGGCAGACCGATTTACAGGCCTGGCAGTTCAGGCAGTTTCTGACAATCGCCCGGGTGTTGTCGGTTCCATGATAGAAATAGGTCAGAATCAGCCCGATAGCGCCAATATAAACATGTCCCAGGGCATGTCCGCCCACTTTCCCATAAACCGGGCAGACATTGGCGCACGCCCCGCACCGGATGCACCGGAGTGCTTCTGAAAAAACCGGGTCTGTGGCCAGTTGCAATCGACCGTTGTCCAGAAACACGATATGAAGCTTTTTTTTGCCATCCGGATTGGCCAGACATTCCACCGCACCAGTGATCCAGGTAACATAGGAGGTGATCAACTGGCCCGTGGCGTTTTTGGGCAGAATGGTCAGAATCTTGAGCGCGGTTTCCATGTCCGGAACCAGCTTTTCCAGCCCTACCAGGGCTACATGCACACCGGGCAGGGTGGTCACCAGTCTGCCATTTCCCTCATTGGTCATGATGCCCAGGGTGCCGGTTTCGGCAATGGCAAAATTGGCGCCGCTGATCCCCATGCCCGCAGTTAAAAAGGCTTCCCGAAGTTCTTTTCGGGCCACCTTGACCATACGTTCGATATTCTCCAGATCGATTCGTTCACCGGTCACATCCGAAAACAGGGTTCCCACCTGCTGCCGGGATAGATGAATGGCTGGCATGACCATATGGGACGGCCCTTCATGCCGCAGTTGAATGATCCATTCGCCCAGATCGGTTTCGGTCACCTGATAGCCGTTTCGTTCCAGGGTATCATTCAGATGGGTCTCTTCAGCAGTCATGGATTTGGATTTGATGATATGTCGGACCTGATGCTTCGCTGCAATATCCGCTATGATATCATTGGCTTCCTGAGCGGTTTTTGCCAGATGCACCACGGCGCCTGCGGCTTCTGCTTTGGCTTTGAACGATTTGTACAGTTCCATCAGCCTTGGCAGAGCCTGATCCTTGGCGTGAGCCAATTCCTGCCTTAGCCGGTCCAGATCAAGTCCCTCGAATGCCTTGGTGCGGGAACCTTTATAAGCCGTGGCAAAGTTGCCCAGAGCAGTTCCCAGAAACCGGTTTTTCAGGGCCTTGTCAATCTGGTCATGATAGCCCTTGATGGTATGCGGGGTCTCGATCATGGCTGATTGTCCTCCTGTATCAGAATGTGCAGTTCCAGTGGACCGTGAACGCCGATGGTCAGGACCCGCTCGATATCCGCAGTCCGGCTGGCGCCGGTGATGAAGGACAGATAGCCCGGACCGGATGCCATCCGTTCTTTTAAAACAGCAGCAAGAGCGGCCGAATCCGGATAAATCCGCGACGCAGGCAAGCAGGCGACATGAATGTCGCACAGCATGGTGGCAATCCGCAGGTCTTCGGAATCCGAATACACGACCAGGCTTCCGGTCTCGGCGATTCCCCAGTCCACATGGGTCAGGGCCGTATGGATTCCCCGAAGATGATTTCTGAGTGGTGGAATAACATGCTCCAGCCCGGCGTTCTGACACAAGGTGCTCAGATGGCTGGAGTCCTCCGAACTCAGGCCGGGTGCGGTCAGGGTGTTCAGACGTTTTTCCCGGGTCAGATTCACGGCGTAGGCCAGTGCCTCATCAAAGCTGTCAATCCGGGATATCACTGCCTGAACCAGACCGGCCTTTTCCATCATCTTATGAACCAGCTCGGCTTGTTCCATACAACTCTCCTGTAGAAATTATAGCTTTCAAGATTAAGATTTTGGGTGAGTTATCGGTCGGGGATGGCCGAAAAAGGCCTATCTCCTCCCTGCTGCCTTCCCAAAATCATTATCTTAAAAGCTATATCACATCGAAAAAACAGGGACGTCAACAATTTAAAACAGAACAATCATGAAAATCCGATGTCCGTGGTTTTAAGTCGATTCACCACAGAGGAAACGCCTTTAACCGTGCCGGCAATTTTTTCAGCCTGGGTTTTACTGTATTTGTCATGCACCGCACCTTCCAGGGTGATCTGTCCCTCTGCCGTTGCTGTGACCTCGAACCCCCGGTAAGGCGAAATCTGGATTTCCTTTTTAATGGCACTTTCCACATGGGCGGCCAAAGCCAGGCCGATGAGTTTTGCCTTAAGAGCCGCCTCTTCGGGCACGTCATTCATTTCGGTGACTGCGTTGCAGATAAATCCGGCAGCCGTATCCACGGTAAATGTCTGAATGTTGATGGACAGATCGTAGAGCCAGATGTAAAGGGGCATGCCATAGACCGATTCCATCAAGGCCCGGCGGCTCAAATCCATCTTGTCCACGACTGCCGTGGCTTCCTCCAGGGAAATGTTTCGAAGTGCTGCAATTTTTTCCGCACGCCAAGGGGTGGGCGCCACAATACGCACCTTGAGGATGCCGGGTACATTCTGGAGGACTATCTGGGGTCCCCGGCCGAGGATCACCACATTGCCCTGGCTGGCCAGTTCATAATGTAACGATTTGAACAGGCTCACGTAGGCCGGATTGCTGTAAAACAGGCGTTCCCACCAGCCGACCTGCTCTTGTTCACCGTAGTTGGTCTGATAAAACGCACATGCCTTGTCGAACCCGCTGTCACAGTTTTGGGCCAGTTGACGCACATGACTGTGGTCAACCAGTTGATGATCAAGTTTTTTTGCCACCAGGGCTGCAATCTCGTCCCCTGGTGTGGCGACTTCGCTGGAAATGACAATAATGGCCATATATCCATCCTCAGAATGATTGAAGGGATGACTCGGTGTCTGTATCGATTTGTCTTAATTTTTCGATCCCGATCCCACATGAAATGACAGTTACCGCTTTTCTTCTGACTTCTGAATCCTGAATCCTGTATTCTATCCCACCGATGCGCCGAAGAAGGCCCGGGGCGCCCACAGGATGATATCAGGCCAGATGATGCAGAGAATCAGCCCGATCCACTGGAGAATGACAAAAGGTATCACACCCCTGTAGATATGGAAAATGGTCATTTCCGGAGGCGCGATGCCTTTGAGGTAAAACAGGGAGTAGCCAAAGGGCGGTGTCAGAAACGCCATCTGCAGGTTCATGCAGATCATGGTGCCGAACCAGAGCTGATTGAAGCCCAACTGCTGGGTGACCGGAACGAAGATCGGGGTGACGATGAGCAGAATTCCCAGCCAGTCCAGAAAACATCCCAGAAAAAAAACGATGCCCATCATGACAAAGAGCAGGGCGATGGGGTTGAGATTGGTGCCCAGCAGGAAGTTGGCGATGGCATCCCCGCCGCCAAGTCCCATGAAAATCGCCTGAAACGCATTGCCGCCCAGAAACAGGGTCATGATCATGGATGTGGTCAGGGTGGTGGACCAGGCGGCATCCTTGATGCTATTCCAGGAAAATTTCCGGTAGAGCACGGCCAGGAGAATGGCACCCACACAACCCAGACCCGCGGCCTCAGTGGGTGTGGCGACTCCTCCGACGATGCTGCCCATCACGATAAAAACCAGAACCAGGGGCGGCACGATGGATATGGCAAACATGTTCAGCTTTTCCGCCGCGCTGTGCCTGGATTCGGTATCCGGAGGTCCGTATTCGGGTTTGATTCCGCAGAGAACGGCAATATAAAGCACATAAAGGGTGGCGAGCAAAAGGCCAGGCGCGAAGGCAGCGGCATAGAGCCAGCCAACGGAAATCTGGGTGAGACTGCCGTAAACCACCAGCATGATGCTCGGCGGAATCAGGATACCGAGCGTGCCGCCGGCGCAGATCGTGCCGGCAATCAGAGGGATGTTGTAGCGCACCTTCATCAGGGCCGGTATGGCAAGCAGGCCGATGGACACCTCAGTGGCGCCGACAACGCCGGCAGTGGCGGCAAAGACGGTGGATGCCAGAATGACGGCTATACCCAGCCCGCCGCGAATCCGCCCCATGACAACGTGCATGGTCTCGAAGAGGCGCTTGGCAATGCCCGAGGCATCGAGAATCAGGGCCATGAAAATAAACAGGGGCACGGCCACAAGAACGTACTCTTCCATGACCCCGTAGGCCCGGTTGGCCAGCAGGCCCAGGATGGCATCGATGGATCCGCCCCAGCCGATTATCCCGAAAACCACCGCAAGCATGCCCAGGGAAAAAGCCAGGGGATGGCCGAGCATCAGGGCCAGAAACAGGGTGAAGAACATCGTTATGGCCAAGGTTTCCGGATTCATATGTCTTCTCCCTTAAGCTGGTACCATTCGCGGATAAAATTGGCCAATCCCTGGAGCAGCAGCAGAAGCAGGGAGACCGGGATGATGGTTTTAAACGGATACAGGGGCGGCTTCCAGGCGCTCCAGCTATGCTCCCACTGCATCCAGGAGTTGGCGGCATAATCGGTGCCGGCCCAGAGCATGGCGCCGACAAACGGCAGAAAAATGATCCAGAAGGTGATCAGCCGCAGCACAAGCTGAGCCTTTGGAGGCAGTTGCATGGTGATAATATCGATGCGCACGTGTTTATCGTGAAGATAGGTCACGCCCATGGCCATCATGAAGTGAAAGCCGTAGATGTAGACCGTCACCTCGAATGCCCAGGTGGTCGGAGAATTGAAGAGCTTTCGCATGAGCACTTCATAAAAAACCACGGCCACCAGAGGAATAAGCATCAGGGCCGTAAACCTTCCAACTGCTGCATTGACGGTATCCACGGCCCGTACGAACTTTTTCAACATGGTTCATAATCCTTTCAAAAAACCCCGCAGCGTGTAGCCGCTGCGGGGCTGGCTGGTTCACAAATTTTAATGAAGCAGTTTACCCTTGAGTACGTCTGCATTGGGCCAGGGCGCCAGACCCTTGCGCATTTCACGCCAGGGGGCAAACGCATTTTTGAAATCTTCCTGAGAGTCGAGGACTTTTTTCACATCCGGGTTTTTGGCCTTGAGATCATCGAGATACTTGAATGAGACCTTGGCAAATTCCACGATGGTGGCATCATCCATCTTGACGAATTCCGACTTGGCGCCGATGATTTTAAGTGCCTCGATGTTGAGATTTTCCTGCCAGGCATTGGACCACAACTGGGTTTCCTTGGCGCAGATTTCCACGATGGCCTTCAGGTCGTCGGGCAGTGCGTCCCATTTGGCCTTGTTGAAGACCACGTCGAACTGGCAGGATGGCTGGTGGACACCCGGTTCGATGACATACTTGGTGATTTCATGGTAACCCTGTGGCACGTTGGCTGCAGGCGAGCTGAATTCGCAGCCATCAATGACGCCGCGCTCCAGAGCCAGGTAAATTTCCGGGCCGGGAAGCGGGGTGACCGAAACCCCAAGAAGGGTCAGGATGTCCATGTACCAACCCACGGTACGGACTTTCATCCCTTTGAAGTCTTCCAGCTTGGTGGCTCTTTTGTTGGAGTGCAGGCCCAGTTCCTGACCGACATTGCCACAGAAAAAGGGCTTCATGTTGAAACGGCTGTAGAGTTCGTCATACATTTCCCTGCCGCCCCGCTCGTAATACCAGATATTGTATCCTTCGTTGTCCAGTCCGTAGGGCACGGAAGCGTAGGCGACAAATGCTTCGTTCTTGCCCTTCCAGTATCCGGGCCAGGAATGGAACGCATCCAGTGTCCCCTTGGATGTGGCTTCAAAGATTTCCATGGCCGGAACAATGGCGCCGGTGGGGAAGAGTTTGATCTCCAGACGGCCACCGCTGGCAGCCTTCACGCTGTCACAAAAATGCTGGGCCATGTCATGGAACAGAATGCCGCCCCAGGGATCACTCATGCGCATGGTAAATTTTTGGGTTGAGGTTTCCCATTTCTTGTTGGCCCATTCCGTGGCCCTTTTGTCCTCACCAAATTTTTCAATCTTTTTGGCCTGGGCCAGAGCGTTGCCCGTGACAAAGACCGTTGCCATAAAAATGACGAGCACTGCCAAACTGAGTTTTTTCATTCCATCTTCTCCTTACTTGGGTTTAGGGTTGATACAGGATTGGGGAAGTACATGCAAAAACGGCCATCACCTCCTTCTCTGGCAAGCCAAAAAACGGGTATTTTCCACATTGAGTTCATCCGGTTTTTTGTTCAGAAAAAATTTTCCTGTGACGGTTTTCCCAACAATATCGGCCTGAATCAGATCATTCAGGGCTTTGGGCCGCAGATCGCGTAGACCTTTGGGCACCCAATTGGATTTGGCATAGACAAGATCCACGGCACTGTAAGCATCCAGTGCCTGCCGTTCCAACAGTTCCATGAGAATCCGGTTACCGGCAGCGCGAATGCGCCGGCTCACGATAACCTGGCTGAGAACAAAGGATCCCACAAGAAAAACGGCGGCAATCAGAATTTGTACGGTTGATGTCATGTCGGTCCTAAGGTAAGATGGTAAGACCACCTAATACATACAAGGGATTCGCTTTGTCAAGGGAAAAAATAAAATAAATTTGTTAAAAACGCGAGTTGGCACGCTAATTCGTTTCAAACCATATTGTGAAATGGAAACAACGCCCTTTCAAACAGCCTGAGTCAAAATAAAAACACATGCCGTACTGCGGATTTTAACCGGAAATAATTGAAAGATCGGATTATCATGGGAATATAACAGGCTTCAATTAAAGGTCATACCAATGATTAAGCATGGTGCATAGGCGATCAAAATCTGTCCTTTTAGACTGGATTTTTCAATACTGTTCGGGCTTCTGCAAGATTATCGTAAATATGGGGGACAACATCCCGTTCTGTCAGGGCATCTCCAAGCTTCATCCGTAGAAACGCGCTGGTGGTGTAACGGGTGGTGCTGATGTAGAAGCGATTCACAACCTCCTTGACCATATCGGTATAGGCCTCGACCAATTCGGGCACTATGCTGAAATTGTCATAGTTGACGATGGTATAGACTTTTTTGTTCAGGGGATTAAGTTTGTCTTCCACGGCTGTTTTAATCTCCTGAATATTCTCGATCGTTCGGATCGAATAGCCTTCAAAATTGACAAAAAAGAGGTTTTCCGAAGGATCGTAGTTCAGGCGGTCTTCCAGACCGATGTCAAAGAAATCATGTTGAATCCCCATCAGTTCGTTTCTGAAAATCCGGTCGTCCATCAGTTTGAGTGGTTCAGCAAAAATGGGCCTGAATCGCATCAGGCTCAAAATATCTTTTTCCAGATCGACTCCGGGTGCGATCTCAGCAAGCTGCATCCCTGCTTCGGTCAGTCGGAATACACACCGCTCGGTAATATACATGACAACCTGCTGCTTCTGACTGGCGTACTGGCCGCTGAATGTCACGTGTTCGACCTGATCGATAAACTTGATTTCCCGGCCTTCCTGCAGAATTTTCAGATTTCCGTCCTGAATTTCGGTTTTCAGCCCTCCGGCGGTGAAGGTTCCGACAAAGACCACTTTCTTGGCATTCTGGCTGATGTTGATGAACCCGCCCGCACCAGCCAGCCGGGGGCCGAATTTGCTCACATTCAGATTCCCCTGCCGATCCGCCTGAGCCAAACCCAGAAAGGCCACATCCAATCCACCGCCATCATAGAAATCAAACTGGGTGTTCTGATCAATCAGGCAGTCGGTGTTGATGGCCGCCCCAAAGTTCAGTCCGCCTTCCGGAAGCCCGCCAATGACGCCAGGTTCGGCTGTCAGGGTCATGTAGGTGAGAATGCCTTCTTCATTAGCCACATTCGAAATGCCTTCGGGCATGCCGATTCCCAGATTCACGATCAGGTTGGGACGCATCTCAAGTGCGGCACGCCGGGCAATAATTTTGCGCGCACTCATTTCCATGGGCGGAATGGACTGAAGCGGCATTTTAATTTCACAGCTTCTTGCCGGGTTATAAACATCGCCAAACGTCTGCCAGTGATTTTCGGGTCGGCTGACCACAACACAGTCCACCAGAATTCCCGGAATTTTAACCTGTCTGGCATTCAGGGTACCTTTTTCCGCAACACGTTCAACCTGAACAATGACAAATCCCCTGGAATTTTTGGCCGCCATGGCCATGGCCAAAGAGTCAAGGGTTAATGCCTCCCGCTCCATGGTGACATTTCCGTCACTGTCTGCCGTGGTTCCTCTCAAAATGGCCACATTGATCGGAAATGTCCGATATGCCAGATATTCCTCGCCATCAAAGGTAATCAGCTCGACCAGATCTTCGATGGTGATGGGATTGATTTTTCCGCCGCCATGTCGGGGATCCACAAATGTTCCAAGACCAACCGAGGTGATGGTTCTGGGCTTATGGGCTGCGATATCCCGATACAGGTGAGATATGACGCCCTGAGGCAGATTGTAGGCTTCTATTTTGTTCTGAATCGCCAGTTTCTGAAGCTTGGGAACAAGCCCCCAATGACCGCCAACCACCCGTTTTACCAGACCTTCATGCCCCAGATGATTCAGTCCCCGATTGCCTCCGTCTCCCTGGCCGGCCGCATAAACCAGTGTCAGGTTCCGGGGTTTCTGTTCCGCCAGAAAATACTCCTCCAGTTGCACCGCAATTTCTTCCGGAAATCCGTTTCCAACAAATCCGCCGGTGGCAACGGTATCTCCATCCCGTATGAGTCGGATCGCTTCTTTTGCCGATACGATTTTGCCTTTTTTCTCACGGGTAGGCGGCATGGGCGAGAGCATGGGGTGGGTCCCCTGTTCAACAATATTGGTTTTCATGGTTTTCCTTCTATAGACTTTCAGAAAATTCATTTCGCAAGGCAGCAGGGAGGGGATAGGCCTTTTTAGGCCATCCCCGACCGATAACGCAGCGAAATTATTTTTCTGAAAGTCTATATCAAATTGAAATCGTTTCCATCCTGAATACCATTATGGTGCCGTGAAAATACACCTGAATCCATGCTACGCAAATTCAGGGCCACGATTCGAAATGAACATTTCTGAACGGCCCCGGCATTGGCTATTTTCATCGAATCCGGAATGATTTAAATAAATTCAATTCATTTACTGTCTTGAATTTAAATATTGATGTTATCCAATTTGACTGCTATAGAGAGTCAGGATGTGTAGTTTAATTGATACATGTTTCTTTTTTGATACGGATAAGATATGACACCATCGACAACAAATACGCCTAAGAACGAACCCATCCTTACTGACGATATCGATCTTCTCAGGGAACAGCTTCAAACATACCGCCTGATTTTCGACAGCATCTACTACGGGGCTCTGGTAACGGATGCCAATGGAATCATCACGCACTTCAACAAACCTTATGGGGATTTTCTGGGGCTGAATCCGGATGAACAAATCGGCAAACATTGCACCGAGGTGGTAGAAAACAGCCGGATGCAAATTGTGGCCAAAACCGGAAAGCCGGAGTTTAATCGAAGCCATCGAATACACGGCCAGGATATGGTGGTTCACCGGGTCCCGATCAAAATAAATGGGAAGGTAAGCGCTGTTTTCGGGCTGGTTCTGTTTAAAGACGTCCGGGATGTGGGAAGTCTGGCCAAAAAACTCTCTCTGCTTGAATCAAAGGTCAAACTTTATGAGGAGGAGCTTTTGACCCTGCGCTCAACCCGCTATACCTTTGACAGTTTTCAGGGAACCACCCGGATGACCCAGGAACTAATAAAGGAGGCCCAGAAGGCGGCCGCCACCCGTTCACCGGTGTTGATTACGGGTGAAAGTGGCACCGGCAAGGAGATTTTCGCCCAGGCCATCCATCATGCCAGCACCCGGAAACTCTATCCCTTTGTTCGTATCAACTGTGCCAGCATTCCCAAGGATCTGCTGGAGTCCGAATTGTTCGGGTATGAAAAAGGCGCGTTTACAGGCGCTCGTTCCGAAGGCAAGCCGGGGAAATTTGAGCTGGCCCATCGGGGCACGATTTTTCTGGATGAAATCGGAGACCTGCCGGTCGGAATGCAGCCCAAACTGCTACGAGTTCTGGAAGAAAAAGAATTTGAGCGGGTCGGCGGCAATACCATGATTCGAACCGATTTCCGTCTGATCGCCGCAACCAACCAGAATCTGGAGATAAAAATCAGTGAAGGGGACTTCCGAAAGGATTTGTTTTATCGAATCAACGTCATTCCTCTCCATATTCCCCCGCTTCGGGAACGTCATGAAGACATTCTTCCCATCGCCCGGTTTCTGCTGAAACAGACCGCAGATGAAATGGATCTGATTGATATCGATCTTGATTCGGAGTCGGAAAAGGCGCTGCTGGCCTATGAGTGGCCTGGAAATGTCAGGGAACTTTCCAATGTCCTGGAAAGAACCCTTTCAAGAATGGAAGGGAACATCATTCATCGTGAGGACCTGCCGTTTTTTATCTCCGGCCGTCAGAAACGCGCTGCATTCGGAATGCCGACCTCCATCAGAAAGCTTCAGGAAAAAGCCGAACGGGATACCATTTTGGACTGTTTGAAGGAATACGATTACAACAAGGCTCAGGTCGCCAAAGTGCTCGGCATTCACCGGACGCTGCTTTACAAAAAGATGAAGAAACATGGTATTCCGCTGCAACACAACGTACCGGATCAGTAAAATTGGCTTACGGCTGGGTTCAACAGGAGCGGAATTTTGAAAGGAAATTGGAATCAGTTGGAAGACGGAATGGCACAATCCGGGCAATGCTGAGAACATGTCGCTTCCCTTACCCGGCCGTCATGAAACAGTCGAATAAAAATATCGACAATGGCCGGATCGAACTGGCTGCCACGGCCATTCTGAATAATGTCAAGAATCTGAGGTTCATCCATCTTTTTTCGATACGTCCGGTCTGATGCCAGTGCATCATAGACATCCGCAACCGCCAGAATTCGGGCCAGAAGCGGAATGTCCTCCTTGATGAGGCCGTCCGGATATCCAAAACCATCATACCGTTCGTGATGTCCCCGAATGACTTGTCGTTCCTTTTCCCATAATCCCAACTGTCCCACAATATTGGCCCCGATGATGGAATGGGTCTTGATGGTTTCATATTCCTCATCGTTCAGCCGGGATGGCTTTAACAGAATTTCATCCCGAATGCCTATTTTTCCGATATCATGCAGGAGTCCTGCAGTGTGCAGAACATCCATCTCTTCCGGAGAACAGTTCATTTCCGTTGCAATCAGTTTGGCAACGGCGGTGACCCGGTTGGAATGATGCTCAGTATAGGAATCCCTGGCGCCAATGGCCCGGACAAATGCATAGATGGTCGAAAACAGATTCTGATAAATATTTTCATACAGTGCCAGATTTTCAATTGCATAGGCGGCATGGCCGGTCATGACGGACAGACAGAACAAATCTTTTTCCTGAAACACGGGATCACCCGGACTGTTTATGGTAATCAGAACGCCAAAAACCTTGTTGCGGATGGTCAAGGGAGATGCCATCAGGGATCCGATGCCGGATGCATCAAGAATTGAACTGTCTGCGTGAACCATCAGCGGAATATTATCCGCATGAACACCTGCAATGATCTCGTTGGGTATCCGGGATGGCAAACTCTGCTGACTCGACTGAGTTGCGATCGGGTTTTCTGTATGGCTTTTTGTTGAACAGCATGTCACGGCAAACGGCGTCATGGATGATTCATTGATGATAAAAAATATCGCATCGGCTGCATGGGTGATATCAACCGCCATCTGAACCAGACGGTTGAACACATCCGAGCTGCTGTTCAGTGTCAGAAATTCGTTGGTGATCCGATTCATGATTTTCAAATCTTCCACCTTCTGCAGCAGTTCTGTATTCAGGGCTTCCAGCCTGGCTTTTTTTTCAACTTCCTGCTTGAGGAGAACATTTTCCACAAACAATTTGCGCTGTTGAAGAACCCGTTGAATGCACAACTCCATTTGGTTGAGATTCACCGGCTTGATCAGAAAATCAACGACCCCGTTTTTAAGGGTTTGAATGGTGTTTTCGATAGAGGGAAAACCGGTCATGATGATGACCGGTATGGTGTTGTCAAAATGGTTGATATTTTCAGCCAGTTCCAGGCCGTCCATAACAGGCATGTTGATATCCGTAAAACAGCAATCGATCCGACTATTTTTCAGAATTTCAAGGGCTTCCAGTCCATTTCTGGCTGTGAAAACATGATAGCCTTTAATACTGAAATACTCACTGACAACTTCGAGAATGCTCTCTTCGTCGTCCGCAAACAGGATATGTTCTGCTTTAAGGAAATCCACTAAAAAAATTCCTGTCAGAAGGTATCGGGAAATAATGAGAAAAGAAATTTTGAAAGTCAGAAAAAGCCGATATATTGCGTTTTCTGACTTTCAAATGAACGGAAATGATTATATCAGTTTTTCAATCTTTGCAGTTTTCTTCAGCCCTTCGATATAGGTCATAACATCCGCCTGAACCTTGGTTTGCTTCAGATACCGGCCGATTTTTTCCTTGACTTCATCGTAGGTCTGAGTGGCCTCCGGCTTTTTGTCCGTCACTTTGATCAAATGATATCCAAACTGGGTTTCCACCACATCGCTGATATCTCCGGGTTTTAAAGAGAATGCCACATCTGAAAAGGGCTTGACCATGGCTTCTTTGGGGAAAAAACCCAGATCACCGCCCTTGGCCTTGCTGGGGCAGTCGGAATTGTCTTTGGCCAGGGCTTCGAAGTCACCACCATCCTTCAGTTTCTGCTGAATTTCGGTTATCTTTTTTTTGGCTTCAGCCTTTTTGGCATCATCATCCCCTGCTTCAGTTTTAACCAGAATATGGCTGGCTTTTACCTGTTCCGGCTGCTTGAATGCCTCTGGATGACCGTCATAATATGCCTTGATTTCGTCATCCTTGATCTGAATCTTATCTGCCACTTCCGTATCGATCAGCTTTCTGATTTTCGTATCCTGTTTAAGCTGTTCTTTCAGAGATGCCGGTGTCAGGTTGACCTTGGTCAGCATATCGTTGAATTCTTTATCGCCCGGGAAATTTTTTCGTATCTGTGCGATTTTTTCATCCACTTCTGCATCCGAGGCTTCGATTTTCTTTTTGGCGCATTCCTGTTTCAGAAGCTCGAGTATCACAGCATTATCCAGTGCTTCGGCTTCCATCTGTTTGGTATCCATTTGATTGGGTGCGCCGTTCATGCCCTGTTTCATCTGCATGCCCTTCAGCGCCTTGTCGAGATCTTTTCGAACAATGGAAACGCCATTGACCGTGGCCACCTTTTGATTGGGATCCGCAGATGGCGCCGTGACCTTTGTATCTGATTTTTTATCGGATATTGCTTGTTTTGCCTTGCTTGGATCGGATTTGGTCGGGGTTTTATCCTGCGAAAATGCCGGAAATGTGGTCATCACCAATACCAGCAGACATATTGTCAGGATATCATACACACGTTTTGCAATTCTCATTACCTGTCTCCATAACAAATTGGGTTGATTGTTGAATACAGACAATCCGTGCTGCATTCTGTTTTCTGGTCGTCACAAATTTTTCTCCGCCTGACCGGGACGAAGAAACGGTTAAACGTGTTTTCAGTTTACTTCCCGCCCAGAATTCCCTGAATGGACTTCACGATATCTCCAGGCAGCGCAATGATTTTGCTATTGGGAGAAGCCGCCAGTTGTTTCATGGCGTCCACATACCGTTCACCCAGCAGATAAACGGCCGGAAGATGGCGCTCTCCAATGGCGTCTGATACCCGTTTGATGGCTTCACGGGAGGCTTCAGCCATGATGATTTTGGCCTCGGCGTCGCGTCGGGATGCTTCCAGTTTGCCCTCAGCCTCCTGAATCTGAGCTTCCTTGGCGCCTTCCGCTTTTAATATGGCCGCCACTTTCAGACCTTCCGCCTCGGTGATGGCCGCTCTTCTGGACCGCTCGGCGGACGCCTGTTTTTCCATGGCCTGTTGCATGGTTGGAGATGGCTTGATATCCTGAATTTCAACAGTTTTCACCACGATGCCCCATGCAGAGACATCATCTGAAATGGCGGCTTTCAATTTGGATTTGATCATTTCCCGGGAGCTGAGTGCATCGTCCAGATCCATTTCGCCGACGATACTTCTGAGGGAAGTCTGAATCAGATTGACTATGGCAAACCGGTAATCATCCACACCATAGACCGCTTTCTGCGGATCAATGACATTGATAAACGCCAGTGCATTGGTCATGATCACCGCGTTATCCCGTGTAATGACCTCCTGAGTGGGAATATCCATAGAAATGTCTTTGGTGATCACCTTGTGTGCGATGGCATCCAGATACGGAAGGACGAAATTCAGTCCCGGATTCAGGGTCCGATGATATTTGCCCAATCTCTGCACCACATGCTTATAGCCCTGAGGCACAATCCTCACACCAAGAAATATGGTTAAAATAACCAGAAATGTCAGGATAACGATCACTGTCAAACCGGCCATTTATTACCTCCCTGTTTTATTGTTTTCGTTCCACTTTCAGGACATGCCCATCAATACCGGACACCCGTCCATAATCGCCGGGTGCAATGGTATCTGCGCTGATAAAGTCCCATTCCTCCGCGCCCAGAACCGGAACCGTAAATCGGATTCTACCCTTTTCCAATGGTCCGGAATTGGCTTTGATCACCATTCCGACTTCTCCCGAAATGGCTTCCTGGGACATGCCAGCCGTGGTTTTATCAACCATTCTGGGTTTTAGTAACCGAAACCAGAGAAAGGTAAACACGGATGAGGCAAATGTCCATACCAGCAACTGAAGACTGATGGCTGAATCAGGTGCAATATACAGAAAAAGACCGGCAAAACAGGCTCCAAGGCCAAACCAGATGATGGTAAAGGACGGTATGAACAGTTCTGCGCCGATCAAAATCAATCCGAACGACAGCCAGTGCCACCACAGGACAGTCACTGTAATCACCTCCTGAGCCGGTAATATTTGCAATAAAAAACGGATGAAGCCGTTAAACGTCAAACATCCAATCGACTGTTTAACCAGCAATCACCGTCTTATTTCTTCTATCACAGGTTTATAAGCTTGTACACGATCAAAATTGAATAGAGGTGTATTGATATCTTTTTGAGAAAACGATACCATTGTAATCAAGATTTTCTTTGAGAGCTTCAAACTGACTCTTATCGCTTTCAGGATAAAGATTTAGGGTGGGTTATCGGTCGGGGATGGCCGACAGTTGTTCAAGGCGTCAGCCGCCAAAGGGTCTATCCCGTCCCTGCTGCCTTCCCAAATTCATTATCTTAAAAGCGATCTAACAATGGATGACATTATGGCTAGCCCGGTAGGACATACTCTGGCGGCATTGATCGGATATGTGGCGACAGTCGATATTCAGGATTCAAAGCCGGAATATGGAAAACTTGCGATTTATGTTCTGGCCGCCAATCTGGCGGATTTTGATTTTTTGCCCGGTATTTTTCTGGGAGATCCCGGACGATTTCACCACGGTATCACACACAGCATTGGCGCTGCAGTCATTTTTGGCGTCATCGTCTGGATCATACAGCGATTGCGCGGTCAGCATTCTGCCCGTATGGCCGTCGTGCTTACGGCACTTTACGGTTCTCATCTTTTGATAGACTGGATGACGGCAGATTATCGCCCACCATATGGATTTCCGATGCTGTGGCCATTTTCGATAGAGAAATATCATTTCTCTGTGTCCATTTTTATCAATATCGAACGTTACCAATTGTTCACACTACCGACGATTCTGCACAATCTGTATGCGATGCTTATCGAGATAGGCATTCTGACGCCCATACTTTTCACCATTTATTATTCTGTTACGGTGACCATACAGAGATCACGCGTCGGAAAAGAGAAGCCGAAGTAAAAGATATATTTTGTATACTGGCCAACGATTCAAACCGAAACGGTTTTATCGTCCATGATATTCTTTCCGCCTACATGAGGGAATTAAAATCATCATGCTTACGGAACGTATCGAGCATCTGGACTCACTGCGCGATACTATCGGTCAGCAAATCGTACACTGTTTTGTGCTATACGGCTATCGGAATCCATGACGTCTGCTCATAAAAAGATATTTGCCGCGCTGTTTCTGTCCATCTTCTGCTCGGTCACCGGCGTGGGTATCGTGGTCCCACTGCTGCCTGTTTATGCCAGCAAAATGGGATCGACCGGAATCTATATCGGTCTGGTGTTTGGTGCGTTTTCCCTTTCCCGAACCGCTTTTTTACCCTATTTTGGCAGGCAGTCCGATATTCGGGGTCGCAAACCCTTTATCGTTTTTGGCCTTTTTGCATACGCCCTGGTTTCCGTCGCATTTATTCTGTCTACCTCGGTTGAAAGTCTGATCGGCATTCGCTTTGTTCAAGGAATCGCATCGGCCATGATCATGCCGGTCGCCCAGGCCTATCTGGGAGATATTACGGTTGAGGGCTCAGAAGGTCTGACCATGGGGTTGTTTAACATGGCCATGTTTCTGGGGCTGAGTCTGGGGCCTGTCATCGGGGGTGTGATTCACGAGAAAATCAGTTTGAACGCCGCATTTATCGGTATGGGGATTTTGTCTCTGGCCGCCTTTTTGTGCAGCCTGTTTCTGCTGCCATCGGTTCACCACGAAAAGGCCGCATTCCGTCATGTCATCCCCCCGACATGGAAAGCATTGATGACCAACAGGCTGCTTCTGGGACTCTTTATGCTGCGGTTTGCCCATACCGCCTGCATCGGCATCATCTGGGGATTTCTGCCGGTTTATGCCAGCCGCTCTTTTGACATGGGCAGTTCTGCTATCGGCACGCTGGTCATGCTGGGGGTTTTGGTCAGCGGAGTCCTTCAGGCGCCGATGGGATGGCTGGCGGATCGCATTTCAAAGCAGCTTTTATCTGCCATCGGCGGACTGATTGTGGGCGCCACCATTTTTCTGTTTCAGTGGGCCAATGGATTCTGGGACATGTTCTGGATCAGCGTGGGTTTTGGCTTTGGCGGGGGTATGCTGACACCTGCCATCATGGCTCTTGCGGTCATCTGGGGAAACCGGCTGGAAGGAATGGGGGCAGTCATGTCATTGATGACCATGGCCCACAGCCTGGGCATGCTGGTTGGATCGGTCGGCGCCGGATGGATGATGGATGCCGTTGATTTGAGATATGCATTCGGTTCCGGTGGTGTGTTGATGGTGGTGTGCAGCCTGGTTTTTCTATTGCCGGGTTACAAACGTGCCATGGGCCGATCAATTGTGAATCATCCGATTTCTCCAGCCATTGATCAGACTAAAGCTCCTCCGGTGTAAATGAAACCACATCATCAATTGTATGGGCATCGGCAAACAGCATGACCAGCCGATCCACACCCAGGGCATTTCCCGTCGCCGGAGGCATCTGCCGGAGCGACTGAAGAAAAGGTTCCGGCATCGGATAGTCAATCTTGTTCATGGCGCGGCGAATTTTTTTTTCACCGATAAACCGTTGTCGCTGTTCTGCTGGATCGGTCAGTTCAGAAAAGGCATTACACAGCTCCAGGCCGCAGATATACAGCTCAAACCGTTCGACCAGCAGCGGATTTGAAGGCTTCAAACGGGCAAGCGCCCCGCATTCTGAAGGATAATCATACAGAAAAACAGGCCGGTGTCGGCCCAGTTGTGGCTCAATAACAAACCCCATCCGTTCATCAAACCGGTTTTCTGAAAGCGCCTGTTCCATGGAACTGCCGACATATCGGGAAAATGCATCCTGAACAGAAATCCGGTCCCAGGGTCGGGACAGATCGATGGTGGTGTCACCGTAATGAAGCAGCGTTCCATATCCAAGCCTTTCGGCAACGTGGGTGATCAGCTCCTCGCATTGAATCATCATGTCCTGGTAGGTATGATAAGCCCAATACCATTCCAGTAATGTGAATTCCGGCAGGTGTTTGGCGCCACGCTCACTTTTTCTGAATACATGGGATATCTGAAATATCCGGGGATACTTCGCAGCCAAAAGCCGTTTCATGCACAGCTCCGGAGATGTATGCAGAAACCATTCCCCGGATTCAACCGCGTCGATATGGATTTCTGGTGCAGGCGCCGGGATGCGGATGGGCGTTTCGATTTCCAGATAATCCGCGTCATGAAAATAAGAACGGATACCCTGAATCACCCGGGATCGAATTTCAAGGCCCTTTTGAATGGCCGACTGTCTGGTTGAGAACATGTGTACCTGTCTGATTAACGTGAAAATGCACCCCATCCGTCATTCCTGGGGGTGTCGCCCGATGCCAAATCGTTAGAATCGGACTGTACAGAAAAGAAGATCTGAATGATAGTAAAATAAATATCTTGACAGAATTGTTGATATTCGCTTAATATTAATGGTTAAATTATTTAAGAGCATCCGATGATTCCATTCATATCAGGTCCCTTTTCGGATATGTTTTCCAAACAGGGACTTTTTTATTTTCTGAGGACAGCTCGATTCACCTGCAATCACCCAAAACAAGATGGATTGCGTCATCAGCTCAATTCCAAACAGGCATGTGTTAGAAGATATAAAAAACGAATTTTGATCCCGGCGTCGATTTTGACGCTGAAAACTCCCGCAGGGGCATGACCCCCGTGACCGGATTCAAGGAAACAGGAAGATGGAAAAGCAGATTCAACAGGTTCGAAATATTGGTATCAGCGCACATATCGATTCCGGAAAAACCACGCTGACAGAAAGAATCCTTTATTATACCAACCGGATTCATGCCATTCATGACGTAAAGGGCAAAGACGGCATCGGCGCCACCATGGATTCCATGGAACTTGAAAAGGAACGGGGCATTACCATTGCCTCTGCAGCCACTTACTGCGAATGGAAAGACTACCAGGTCAACATCATCGATACACCCGGTCATGTGGATTTTACCATCGAGGTCGAACGGTCCCTGAGAGTCCTGGATACGGCAATTCTGGTCCTGTGTTCCGTTGGCGGTGTTCAGTCCCAGTCCATCACCGTCGATCAGCAGATGAAACGCTACAAGGTCCCCTGCCTGGCGTTTATCAACAAGTGTGACCGCAGCGGTGCCAATCCATTCCGTGTCATTCAGCAACTACGCGAAAAGCTGGGGCATAATGCCGTGGCCATGCAGATACCCATCGGCCTGGAATCGGATTATAATGGTGTCATCGATCTGATTGAGATGAAAGCCCTGTATTTTGACGGTGACAACGGACAGATCGTTCGGGAAGAGGCGATTCCCGATGCATTGCGCGCTGAAGCCAGGTCTTACCGGGAGCAGCTTCTGGACGCGGTATCAATTTTTTCGGATGAACTGACCGAAGCCATTCTGGAAGAAAGCAACATATCACCGGCCATGATTTTGTCAGCCGTTCGCAAAGGGACCCTCACCCGTGAATTGACACCGGTTTTTATGGGATCAGCCTATCGAAACAAAGGGGTCCAGCCACTTCTGGATGCTGTTGTGAATCTGCTTCCCTGTCCGTCCGAAATTCAGCATCAGGCATTGGATATGGAAAATAACGAAACGCCGGTCGATCTGATCACAGATCCGGACCTGCCGGTCGTGGCCCTGTCGTTTAAGCTGGAGGACGGTCAATACGGCCAGTTGACCTATATTCGCGTCTATCAGGGAACCATTGCCAAGGGTTCCACCATCATCAATTCCAGGACCGGCAAAAAGGTCAAAGTTGGCCGCCTGGTTCGAATGCATGCCGATCAGATGGAAGATATCGACGCAATTCCGGCTGGTTATATCGGTGCCCTGTTTGGCATTGACTGTGCCTCCGGCGACACCTTTGTCTCAGTGGGATCCCGGTTCAGCATGACCTCCATGTTCGTTCCCAAACCCGTAATTTCCCTGTCCATCATTCCAAAGGATAACAAATCCCAGATCAACATATCCAAGGCATTGAACCGCTTCACCAAAGAAGATCCCACATTCAAGGCCCATTATAATGACGAGACCAACGAAACCATCATCGAAGGAATGGGCGAGCTTCATCTGGATGTCTATGTCGAACGGATGCGACGGGAATACAATGCCGAAGTGACCACCGGCATTCCCCAGGTCGCCTACCGGGAAACCATTACCCGAATGGGCGAATTTAACTATACCCACAAGAAACAGACCGGCGGCGCCGGTCAGTATGGCCGGATTGCCGGCTATATCGAACCCTGTGAAGAAGATTTTATCTTTGACAATAAGGTCACGGGCGGCTCCATTCCCACCCAGTACATCCCGGCCTGTGAAAAAGGGTTTAAACTGTGTATTCCCAAGGGGCCGCTCATGGGTTTTCCGGTCACCGGTGTCAGAATTGTCATCAACGACGGTGCATCCCATTCCGTGGATTCATCGGAGATGGCCTTTCAGGCAGCCGCACGGGGCGCCTTTCTGGAAGGATATCGCAAGGCCAAACCCGTTATCCATGAACCCATCATGAAAGTGGTGGTCGAAACACCGACAGAATTCCAGGGATCCGCCATGGGTCTTTTGAACCAGAGACGCGGCATGATCGTTGGTGCTCAGGACGAAGGGCATTTCTGCGTGATTGAATCCCAGGTCCCCCTGGCGGAAATGTTTGGATTTTCAACAGTGCTGAGATCCTCAACCCAAGGAAAGGCACAATTTACCATGGAATTTTCCACCTACAGACAGGTTCCCCAGGCAATTGCCGATTCATTGGTCAAAAAGGCTGCCGAAGGCAAAAAAAATGCGGCATAGGGATCGAAACCTTGCATCCGCAAGGACGGCCATCTCGGGTCAACAGACCGCTCGAATCATCTATATCAAAGAAAGGAATCTGGCCATGCTGATTACGGATGTCATGAAACAAAGTCCATTGAGACTTCTGGGGGATGAAACCGGTGATATTTTTGTGCCCGGAAAATTTGGTGCGGTTATGGCCGGTCCCGGAGTGGGAAAAACATCCCTGATGGTGCAACTGGCGCTTTATGCGCTTCTGTCTGAAAAATCAGTCCTGCATATCAGCCTGAATGATCCGGTTCACAAGGTGTCTCTGTGGTATGAGGAGGTTTTTAAAAATCTGTCCGTATCAACCAGCACGATTCAAATGCAGGAAATATGGGAAACGGTGCAGAAGCATCGTTTTATCATGACGTTTCAGGTTGAGGGATTCAGTGTTCCCAAACTTCGGGAACGGTTGACGGACTTGACCGAACAGGGTATTTTTTCTCCCCAGATGCTGATCATTGATGGGTTGCCATTTGATCCGCCTGCAGAGGATACCTTAAGCGCTTTGAAAGAACTGGCTGTCAGCCAGAATCTCAGCGCCTGGTTTACGGTTCAAACTCCCTGCAATGAAGCAGTGCCTTTCGGTCCTGTTCCGGGATCGATCGCTGACCGGTTCGATCTGATGATTTTCCTGCAGCCGGATGGTAAAGAGGTAAAAATCACGCCCATCAAGGGAACGCGGTCAGAAAACAAACCGCCCGAACTGTATCTGGATGCCGCAACCATGCTGATTCATCGCAGGGGGGATGCTGCATAAATGTTCATGTATCGTTTGGGGGGCGCCCCAACAGATGGCCATGTATCCGACACCCCGCTATTACGCAACCTATGAAGAAAGAGAAGATGCATTCAGACAAAGCGTCTTCTCTTTGTTTCCCCGCAAATATTCCGGACCAGGGGTCTTCTGGTCCGATTTTCAAACGATCACAGCCTCTCTTTACACACGTCTGTCCAGCCTTGCGACAGTTGCCTGCATAACCAGCAATCCGCGGGACTGCCTGGCTTTGGGAACACCCTGGCAGGAGCTATCCGCTGCCATCCTTCGCAACAGACGCCAAAATCCATTTTTTTTTGAAACCCAGGAATCTGTCGCCAGGGCGTTTGATCTGACACATCAGCTCATGCAGCCGGTCCGGACACTTTCCGGCGGTGAGGCTGTTAAACTGGCACTGGCCAAAGCCTGGATTTTTGCATCATGCTGTCAGAAACTGGTGGCAGCAAGTCCGTGCAACTGGTTATCCCAACCCAACCGGATTCTTTTTGATCGGGTCCTTGAACGGTTTTCAAACCAGGGTAAAGAAGTGGTGGTGTTTGCGCTGGAGGGAGAAGACTCAAATAAGCCGATTTATCCGTCAATTCCTTCTGACAGTTCGATTGATTTTGAAATCGTGTTTCAGGATGTACACATTCCTTTGGGAGATCCGCTCAGTCTGGATGAATCAAACCGAACCATGGCACGCATTTCTGATAGCAGATTTCAGTTGACATCCCCATGCCTGATTCTGGGAGATAACGGTCAGGGAAAGAGTCTGCTTGCCAAAATCCTTTCCGGCTCGATTTCCTGTGAGGGACGGGTGAAAATCGATTCCGGCCAGGGATGTTCCCGCGCCAGACTCCTCTTTCAGGATATGACCACCCAGATCCTCCTTCGATCTTTCAACCAGATCGTCTCATCGGCAAAAAAAGCGGCAAGACTCTTGTTGACGGCGGTTTATCAGGAGATTATTCAAACGATCATTCATCGATATGAACAGGCAGGACGAATTTCACCGCTTGAATCCAGTAACCTGCCAAATGCATGGTGCAGTCTGCTTGAACTGAAAACGGCTCTGGCCGCATCCAGACTTCTTTATCACCCTGCCGCCATCATCCTGGATGAACCGGACTGGGGTCTAACCCGTTTCGCTTCGGCAGCCTTTGTCAGCAGTGTGATTTCTGCGGCGCATCAACGGCGCATCCCGGTCATTCTGATTACCCATAAACCCTGGTGGGACGCGATTGCCAAAAGTGGGTTTAAGACCAGCAGAAGCCCGATCACCCAAAACAGACAGGGGGATCGGGAATTTTTGATCGCGCTGGAAAAACAGTTCGTTCGCAGTAACCCCTCAATAATTCTTCCTGGGCCATACCCTCAGGTATGAAAATGATTTCTCATGCAACGAACCTATTTCAATGAGAATACCCAATGGACTGGAAAACCAGACTTGTGATATGGACGATAATTTCGATACCGGCCCTTACCGGATTTCCCATTGATCGATTTTCCGTCGAGATTGTCGGCGGGGTCGGAGCGGGATGGCTTGGTTATAGCATTCTGTCGCATACTGCGATAAGCAACATGGTTGGATACCGACGATATGTCTGGATTCTGACACTGACCGTATGGATAACGCTACCGGTCGTGCTGGGCGGTGCGTTGATATCGAGCCTCATTCACCTGACTCAATTGAATGATATGACGTTTCAGGCTGTCCGAGGTGCGCACTATCTAAAACTCTGCATCACCATGATGACGGTTGTTCCGCTGGCCATGAGCCTGATCGCGATTATTCCGTTTGGAAAAATCGAACAGGAACTCCTTTTCAGAAAAACCGGTTTATCCCGTCGACAGGTCAGGCTCCTGATGTTTTTACGGGTTTTTACCCATATTCTTTACAGCGTCATTCCCAATGTGCTGGATGTATTACGGGAAGAAGGCATGATTCGGAACCGCTTTCACAATCCGGATTTTCAGACAACCGGATTACCATTGCATCGTCGATGCCGGATTTGTCTCGATCAGGCCGGATTATGGACTCGCTATATGCGCCATGTTGCTATCGAGTGCATCTGCTCATCGGTTCAGTACATCCCGCTTTGGGCAGTGGAACTGTCCCAGCTTGCAGAATATCAGCCCGTTGATGATCATACAAACAATCGCTTCAGGAGTCAGAATGATGAATCGTCCGAATGAAGTTGTAAAATTGGTTACGGTTGGAATCATTGCCGCTTTTTCTGCGTTGGCCTTTGTGGGGACGACAATCATTCGCGTTCCGATACCCGCCTCCGGCGGGTATTTTAATCTTGGCGATACATTTGTCATGATCGCAGCCCTGCTGTATGGACCCAAAACCGGCGCCATCGTCGGATTGATCGGTCCGACCATTTCCGATGCCATTGGATTTCCGCAGTTTATTCCGGCCACAGCCATGGTGAAATGTTTGGAGGGCTGGGTTGTCGGGATGATTGGATATCATGCCGGACAACGCTCTTTTGGGAAACCCATCACAGCCCTTGTCGCCGGAACGCTGGTCCTGGTTTGTGGATATTTTGTCTTTGAAGCCGTGGTTTATCCGTTTCTCGCGAAAGCCATTCCATTTTTTGGCGTAACCGACTTTCATGCGGCGATTGCTGAAATTATTCCCAATCTGCTTCAGGGACTCATCAGCTCGGTTCTGGCATTTGGAGTCTGGAGGGTTTTGGGCCGAAAAGATACGGTGATCGATTAAAAACACCTGTAATTTCCAATGATTTTAAGAAGGAGAGCCGCCATGACCCTCAACGGAATTTACCCCATCGTTCCTACCCCCTTTCTGGATAACGGGGAAATCGACTTCCCCAGCATTGAACGTCTGATAGACTTCATGGCACTCAAAAAAGTCCATGGATTGGCGATCATGGGCGCCCTGGGTGAAGGGCACAATCTGACGGAATCAGAGCGAACGCAGGTAATCAACATCTACCGGAGACGTCTGCCTCAAGGCATGGGTCTGGTCGAACAACTGTTCCGGATTGTCAGGCATCTCCGGGACAAAGGGTATCCCCTGGCTGCCTGAAATTCATTATCCGGACATTGCTTACCGTTTCAGGCACCTGCCTCCTGAAACCGGATAAACAGCATCAGGCCGATACCGGTCACCACAATACCGATCATTCCCAGGGCATTGGGAAGCGCGGTACCGAGGATCAGTATCTCTGCGCCCAGAGCAAAAACAACCTCGCTGGACTGCGTGGCGTCAACGGCCGCCAACTGGCTGCCAGTTTTCGATTCGTTTCTTGCAAAGAAAAAAATGCCCGTGGCCAGTACACCGGAAAACACAGCCACGAAGGCGGTTTTGACAAGCTGGCCGACAGACGGTGCCGGAGGCGTGGTTATGGCAACCAAAGCGCACCAGAAAGGAATGCTGCCCAGGGACATGAAGAGCACTTTTACAAATGGATGGCCCAGTTCCGGAGCCCAGATGTGCGGCAGCCGATCATGGCCTTTGATGGCCTCCCAAACCATCTGGTTACCCACCGGATAACAGAAAGCGGCAAGCAATACGGGCAGCGCACCTTTGATCAGCACTTCGGATTGGACCGTATCCGCCTGGCTGATGTTGACCATCAAAACCCCGGCGAAAACAATAGCAGAAAATATCCAGATCTTCTTTGGAAATCGTCTTCCGAATCCCGTCAAGACCACCAGGGTGGCAATGATGGTGAACTGCCATGTGGTGGCGATGATCCACCCCGGGACGTGGTCCGCACTGAAACAGACCAGGGCATAAAATCCACCGAAACCGATACTGCCTGCCATGATCCAGAACAGCAGATGATTGAAAAAACGCTTCATGGCATCAATGGTACCGCCCATCCCTCTGGAAAGCACGAGCCATGCAGTCAGAATCAGGATCATATAGACGTACCGCAGGCTGGCACTCCACACCCAGTGACCGCCATCCAGACTCATCATCCGGTTCAGGACAAAGGTGGAGCTGAAGAAAAAACCGGCCAACAGGCCGATAAGAACCAATCGCATCATCTGTTATCGCCACCTCGATCATCACCGGCTACCATTTGCCATTCCATATTCTGAAGAGGATCCATGTGTCAAGACAAAAATGAGTAGCGTTTAAGGTGGTAACCGATTAATCTTTAACTCCCCTCTTTTTCGGTAATTTATCTTGCCATTTAATGGGTGTGTGGTAATTTGTTCAGGCAATTTGAACTATATAAAACTTAATATCGGATCAAACCCAGCATGAAGCGATGACTTTGGACAGTCAGGCAGATAACCAGTATCAAAAATTTCCTTACTGCTGATTTATCATGCTTACGGCCAACCGCACAGACCCCAAAATATCGTCTGTCTATTTTGAATTCGTTCTGAAATGAAAGCATCTTAACCATGAAGCCGACCTCTGCCCGAAACAAACAATTGGCCCTGGATATTGATTCGATAGCCGGACTGATTGCAGAAACCCAGCTTCCGGGAGGTGAAATTCCCTGGAGCGCAGCCGATAAAACCGATCCCTGGGATCATGTCGAAGCCACGATGGGCCTGACCATCGGCGGTCGCTATGGCCAAGCCGTTCAGGCATTTGAATGGATTGCCAATCAACAACTCACGGATGGAAGCTGGTTTGCCGCCTATCGAAACGGCGAACCCGTTGACAAAACCCGGGATGCCAATCAGACCACCTATATTGCGGTCGGACTGTTTCATTATTTTTTAGTGACACGGGATACGCGCTTGCTGGCCAGAATGTGGCCGGTCATTCGGTCGGCCATCGATTTTGCCATTCGACTTCAGGCTCCGGGCGGCGAAATCTACTGGGCGATCAGTCCGGATGATCAGGTGGATCAGATGGCGCTTCTGACCGGCTCCAGCTCGATTTACATGAGCATCAAGTGCGCCATTGCCATTGGCCGCCATTTGGGACAATCGATGCCGGTGTGGGAAACCGTTCTGGAACGGCTGGGATATGCGATTCGAAACAAACCCATGCATTTCAATATGACCAAGTCCCGGTTTTCCATGGACTGGTTTTATCCGGTTCTTTCCGGAGCTGTCACAGGGTATGCGGCCCAGCAGCGCATTCATAAATACTGGAAAAAATTTATAGTCGATGGACAGGGAGTCCGCTGTGTATCCGATCAGCCCTGGGTCACCATCGCTGAAACATCCGAACTCTGCCTGGCGCTTGATGCCATGGGAAATTCCCGTCTGGCGGAAATCGTATTCAACTGGATATTCGACAAGCGTTATGACGACGGATCATACTGGTGCGGGTTCACCTGTCCGGATATGACCATATGGCCGGAGGACAAAATCACCTGGACCAATGCCGTGGCGCTAATGGCGTTTGATGCGCTGTATCATCTGACACCTGCATCCGGACTTTTTCGCCATGAATGGTGGCAGCAGAACGGATATCAACCCTGATGTATCGACTGACATCCGATCCCTGAATTTCGGCAGGATTCAAACGTGAGACAGGATCACCGGCCCTATATCGTCAAAAAATGGTTTCAGCAGTTTGAACGGTTTTATGTGCGGCATTTTCTGATGCCACATTTTGAAGCGTTTGACAGCGGATATTCTGTTATGGGGCCCTGGCATGTCGAAGTGTTCGGCGGTCCTGTCAGAATCGGCCGATGTGCCACCATCATCGCCACAAGTGATCGGAAAGTCCGATTTTCGGTCTGGTCGGATTCCCCGGGTGCCGGGAAAATCGTTGTGGGAGATTACGGGTTGATCTGCCCGGGCGTTCGCATCAGTTCGGCCGCTGAAATCATCATCGGTGACAACTGCATGATTGCCAGCAATGCCTACATAACGGATTGTGACTGGCATGACATCTATGACCGGGTGGCATCCGGCGCATCGGTTCCGGTTCAACTGGGAAACAATGTCTGGATCGGCGACAGCGCCATTGTCTGTAAAGGCGTTTCAATTGGCGAAAACAGCATTGTTGGCGCAGGTGCGGTCGTGACCCGATCCATCGAGGCCAATGTGATTGCAGCCGGCAACCCGGCCCGAACCGTGCGGCCGCTTGATTTTGATAATCCGGTCGCCACCCGCGCACACTGGTTTTCTGCCCATCCCAACCTGAAGCACGAAATGGATGAGTGGGATCGGGCCGTGATGAAGGACAATACGGTTTTCAAATGGCTGCGATATCTTATCAGGCCCAGAAGAGGTGATTAATTGAAAGGCCATCCCCATGTCTAACAACAGTCTTCAAAAACAGTGCCCGGGCTGTGGTGAACCTGTTGAATCCGGATGGAAGATCTGTCCGGTCTGTGAGACCAGCCTTGCGGAATTGCTCTGCCCGCAATGTGGCCGATCCGTCAAAGAAAACTGGAAGCGCTGCCCTTACTGCACAGCCATTGTGGTATGCAAATCCTGCGATGGCCGAATTCCTGCAGGACACCACACCTGTCCGACTTGCAGTCCCGCCGCAACAGCGGTTGTTTCCGATCTGGAAGCTGTGTTAATCGACCCATTGACCGAAATTCAACTGGTGAAAATACCGGGTGGAACATTCCAGATGGGCGATATTTTCGATGAAGGCATCGAAAATGAAAAACCGGTTCACCCGGTCAGTCTGAACGGCTTTTATATCGGTCGGCAATTGATTACCCAGAACGCGTGGAACCGTATCATGCCGGAAAACCCCTCCCGGTTTACAGGCGACCTGCTTCCGGTTGAACAGATTTCCTGGCATCAGGCTATGTCCTTTATCGAAAAGCTGAATCAGGCCAATCGACTGAATGGCCACTATAGCCTGCCTACCGAAGCCCAGTGGGAGTATGTGGCCCGAAGTTGCGGAAAAGATGAGCGGTATTCCGGGTGTGATTCCCTGAATCGGGTGGGATGGTATGCCGATAACAGTGGCGATCGAACCCATCCGGTCGGTGAAAAGCAACCCAATGGCCTGGGCCTGTATGACATGAGTGGAAATGTATGGGAATGGTGTCTGGATGGCTTTCATCACCAGGCTTATGAACACCATAGCCCCCAGAATCCGGTGGAAAAAGGGGATGGTCCTGACCGGGTGATCCGGGGTGGAAGCTACAATCTGGATGCCTGGAGCGCCCGATGCGCCAGACGATTCTGTCTGTCCGAAGAATTTTTTGGCCCTGGCGTGGGGTTTCGGGTTGTTTTTCTGCCAACTGCCTGAATGCAAATCGAAATGAGATGCTGAATATAGCTTTCAAGATAAAGATTTTGGGTGCGTTATCGGTCGGGGATGG
>Ga0351872_1013_pt1 | contig 89292 bp, 60 predicted proteins | sample TotcelFGM3001N10_FD_206788 | JGI IMG/M metagenome (GOLD analysis project Ga0351872, IMG submission 206788) | Enriched cells from coal bed in the Powder River Basin, Montana, United States - Total cells FGM rep2 HSBNCT.FGM.300.1.N10 ... | reverse complement strand
CTGGTGGCGCTGGTCGACGTCGACGAGAACCACTTGGCTACCGCCAACAGCTGGCTGAAAGAATACGCTCCCGAGGTCAACACGGCCAAGTTGAAGGTCTTTCACGACTATCGCAAGATGTTCGATGGAATCGCCAAGGAAATCGACGTGGTGTTCGCCGCGGTTCCGGACCACCACCATTTCCTGACCGCCATGATCGCCATGTCGCTGGGCAAACACGTGTACGTGGAAAAGCCGTTGGCGCACTCGATCGACGAAGTCCGGCGGATGACGGCTGCGGCCAAGAAGTACAAAGTCGTCACGCAGTTGGGCAACCAAGGCCACAGCATGGAACATATCCGCCGTCTGTGCGAATACATTTGGGCCGGCGCGGTGGGGAACGTTGTGGAGACCTACAGCTGGGCTCGCTCCGGCCGTGGCGGCGTCGGCGGACGTCTGCCCACCAAGCCGGTTCCGTCCACCTTGCATTGGGACGAGTGGATCGGCCCCGCGCCCTTCCGCGACTATCACGACGAATTGCATCCGCTGCTGTGGCGCAGCTGGTGGGACTTCGGCACTGGCTCGTTGGGCGATTGGGGCTGTCATAACCTGGACGGCCCCTTCATGGCCTTGAAACTGGATCAGTCCGCCCCGACCAGCGTCGAAACGCTCGTCCAGGACGGGGGCAGCGACGAACGGTTCCCGTTGCGAAACGTCATCCGCTGGAACTATCCGGCGCGAGGGAACCAGCCGCCGGTCAAGTGCTACTGGTACGACGGCTACTTCGACAAGCCCGACCCGACGCGCACGGACGACGAAGGCAATCCGCTCCGCGTCCAGAACCGGCCGCCCATCGTGCTGGAACTGGAGAAGCGGTACGGCCGCGACTTGAAGGCCGGCGGCACGGTGTTCGTCGGCGACAAGGGCATCATCGCTTGCGGCGACTATGCCGGCAGTCCGCGAATGATGCCCGAAGAAGCGCATCGCGCGTTCAAGACGCCCGAGAAAACGCTGCCTCGCGTCAAGGGAAAGAGCCACCAGCTCGATTTCCTCCTGGGCTGCAAAGAAGGCTACCAGCCCGCCTCGAATTTCGCCTACGGCGGCCCGTTGTCCGAGATGGTCCTGTTGGGCTGCTTGGCCATCCGCGCCGGTGTCGGTCAGAAAGTCGAGTGGGACCCCGTCGCCATGAAATGCACGAACATCCCCGAGGTCAACGCGCTGGTCAAACGCGAGTACCGCGAAGGTTGGACGATCTAGCGTTGCGGCAAGCGGTCCGCCTGCCTATCTCTCATTGGCAAAAGGATTCGAAATGCGGTGTACAACGACGGGCCACGCTCCCGGGACACGCGGCGTTTGGCCCGCCGCCGCTTTCTCTGCCGTAGTGCTTGGCCTGCTGCTGCCGTTCGTCTTGGCAAGCGGCATGGCCCCGGCCGCGGACGGGACGCCGCTTTCGCTGGAACAGCAATTGCTGCAAGAAACGCCCGCCGCTTTGGCGCAAGCGGCACGACAGCAGGGCGACGTTCACCGCGGAGCGATCTTGTTCTACCAGCCGTACCTGACGTGCAGCCGCTGTCACCGCCTGGACCCGCAGGCGACGTCGCTGGGCCCCGATCTGACTCGGCCCGCTCCGGAAGTGGACGACGTGTACCTGGTAGAAGCGGTGCTGCTGCCGTCCAAGGCCATTACGAAGGGCTTCGAGTCGATCGTCGTCATCACGGACGACGGCAAGTCGATTACCGGACTGCTGGCCGAGGATCAGCCCGAAGTACTTGTGCTCCGCGATCCGGCGCAAGACGACAGATTGATCACCATTCCCAAGGATCAGATCGATGAACAGGTCGCCAGTGCCGTATCGGTCATGCCGGCGGGACTGATCATCGGCTTGGCAGATCGTCAGCAGTTCCTGGATTTGATTCGCTACCTGATCGAGATCACCGAGCAGGGGCCGCAGCGGGCTCGACAGCTCGAGCCGCCGGCTCACCTGTACGCCTTGCCGCCGATTCCGGAATACGAAAAAGACATCGACCATGCCGGACTGATCGGCGACCTGAACGCGGACGCATTCCGCCGCGGCGAAACGATCTACGGCTATCTGTGCGTCAACTGTCACGGGACCAAGGACCAAGCCGGCTCGCTGCCCTCGTCGCCGCGATTCGCCGACGGGGTGTTCAAGAACGGGGCTGATCCCTATCGGATGTATCAAACGCTAACCAAAGGTTACGGCATGATGATGCCGCAATCCTGGATGGTCCCGCAGCAGAAGTACGACGTCATCCATTACATCCGCCAAGCGTACCTGCAACCCCACAACCCGGCTCAATATACGGCTGTCGATGACGCGTACCTGGCCCAGTTGCCCCCCGGGGCCGGCCGCGGTCCACCGCCGGAGACGCTCGAGCCCTGGATCACGATGGATTACGGGCCGCGTCTGGCAGCCAGTTACGAAGTGGGCAGCGACCAGACAAACTTTGCCCACAAGGGCATCGCGGTTCGCCTGGATCCCGGTCCCGGCGGCGTGTCGCGGGGTGGACATTGGCTGCTGTACGATCACGACACGCTCCGCGTGGCGGCGGCGTGGAGCGGCCGGGGTTTCATCGATTGGGACGCGATCCTGTTCAACGGCCGCCACGGCGTCCATCCGCGACTGGTCGGCCGAATTCACCTGGCCAACCCGACGGGGCCCGGTTGGGCCGACCCGGATTCGGGCACGTTCGACGACCCGCGTTTGCGCGGCCGCGACAACCGTCCCTACGGACCGCTGCCGCGCGACTGGGCACATTACCGCGGCCTGTACGATTTCGGCAACCAGGTGCTGGTGGCCTATACGATCGGCGACGCTCCCGTGCTGGAAACCCCCGGCGTCGAAACGATGCCGGCCGCGGCGGTCTTTACGCGGACTTTTCAAATCGGTCCGCGAACCAAGGACCTGATCCTGCAAGTCGCCGACGTTCCCAGTGCGGGAGGATTGCCGGCGAGCGAACAGCAGGCAGAATCGGTCGTGTTCGGGCGGCCCAAGATCGCAGACGCCGACGGCGCCACGGGGCCGCTGACGTTCGACGGCGCGACACACGTTCAGGTGGCCAAGGCCGACAAGTTCGATTGGACGGGTGGCGATTACACGATCGCAGCGCGAATCCGAACGCGGGCCGGCGGCAGTATCCTCTGCCAAACGCTGCCGACGGATCGCTGGGTGCCGGATGGCAAGGCGCTGTTCATCCGCGGCGGCCGGTTCGTGTTCGATATCGGTTGGGTCGGTGCCGTGACGTCGCGCCGCGCCGTTGACGACGGCAACTGGCACGATGTCGCGATGACCTGGGAGCATCAGAGCGGTCGTGTCCAGCTGTACATCGACGGGCAGTTGGACGGCGAAGGAACACTCAAGCCGAAGGGAACGCTGACAGGGGCCGTCCTCCGCGTGGGGCTCGCCGCGGCGAACTTTCCCGAGCCGCAGTCGTTCTTTCAGGGACAGCTGGCCGACGTGCGGTTCTGGCAGCGACGGCTGAGCGACGACGAGGTGTTCGACCTGAAAGCTGGCGGTGGTTCCGAATCCGGATTGTTGGCGCGGTGGCCGCTGGCAGAGCAACGCAAGGGCGTCGTGGCGGACGTGACGGGGCGGGGGCAAGACGGGACGGTGATCCGCGGCGCAGCGGCGCCGGTGACTTCCCGATTATTGGCGGCGGGGGTCGAGGGATTACAGCCCGCGCCGCAATGGCTGATGACCGGCGACGGCCAGTTGCGGCTGCAGATTCCGGCCGGGGACCAGACGTTGCGATTTCGCCTGTGGTTTGCCGATGTCGAGACGGTGGACGAGGCGGAGCAACTGGTGGCGGCGCGGAAGCCAGCCCTGCTTGCCGGACAGGTGCTGCCTGGTGTCCAGGGCCCGGCCATTGCGTCGGCGAACGCGCCAGAGAGCGAACTCGAAAACGCGATCTCCGGCCAAGCGGTTCGGGATCTGGCGCCGATGACGCACGGCGGCTTGCCACGTTGGCCGAACCCGTTGACAACCCACGTTGCGATCGGCGATGACTCGGGCCCCTTTGCCGTCGACGAACTGACTTGTCCGACTCGCAATCCGTGGCTGTGCCGGATGCGGCTCACGGGATTTGACTTTTTTGCGGACGGCCGCCGAGCGGCGATTTGCAGTTGGGATGGCGACGTCTGGCTGGTTCGCGACGTCGATCGTCCCGAACAAGGCCTGGTCTGGCAGCGAATCGCCTCGGGACTGTTTCAGCCGTTAGGATTGAAGATCGTCCGCGATCAGGTTTATGTCGCGTGCCGCGATCAGATCGTGATCCTCCGCGATTTGAACGGCGACGAGAAACATGACGACTCATGGTCGATCTCCTTTCGTGGGGGCAGGAAAACTGAGGGTAGGATTTTTTCCTATCCTAACAGATTCTGCATGAAAAGCGGTAGGGTGGGCGCGCATTCCAGACGGCGTGGCTCGCGGCCGCTGATGGAGCCGGGCGGAGGACGGGCTCAGACGTCCAGAATTCAAAATTGGCGGCCGACAACGTTCGCTGGTGATTATGGCTTTGCTCCGCCAATTTTGAATTCTGGACGTCTGAGCCTCGGGGGGTTACTGCGGCCGATACAGTCCCAGTTCGCGGATGGCGGGCGAGCCGCCGTAGTAGCCGGTGATCTTCAGTTCGACCGTCGTACACGTCACCTCGTCCAGCTTGACGATCAGCAGGTTGTCCTCGTACTGGGCGCCCTCGATCTTCTTGACGGTCTTGCCGTCGCCCAGAATCTCGAAATCCTTCGGGGCGAACCGATGGTGCTCGTAGCCCACGATGCTGAGCGCGGCGATCCGTTCGAGTTGTGGCAAGGTGACGACCAGCCGATACAGGGCCTTGCCGTCCTCTTTATCCCAATAGGTGGCCGGATCGCCGTCAATCGCGGCCTGCTCGCCGCTGGACGCGCCATCCTTTTCCCAGCCGTCGGGGCTGCTGGCCTTGCCCTGCGGCGCGATGTTGACCAGCGAGCCGATGATGAACCAGGCACTCTCGGCCAATTGCCGCGCGGCCGCTGCGGTGCAGACCTCCAGGATCTTCTGAACCGCCGCCTTGGCTCGCTCCGGATCGCTGCTCTGAATCCGCTTGGCGATCTTGACCACGGCCATGGCTGCTTCGACTTCCAACTCCTTGTCGTCCAAGCCAGCGGCGGCCAATTCCAGCGCCGCGATGTGCGGCACATCGCCCAACGCGGCCAAAGCCAGTTTCTTTTCTTCGGACCGCGGGGCGAGTGTCAAGGCTTCGCCCAACAGGGCTGCCGTTTCCGCCGGCGCTCGGCCGCCGCGGAGAGCCGCCATGCGAACCAGGCCGCGCAAGGCCAGCACCTTGTGCGGCAGGCTCGCCGCCGTGCGAGCGATCTCCGGCATGTCGCCGATCGCGCGGGCGTCCGGCCATTCGGCCAGACCGCGAATGGCCGCATCCTGAACCACGGCGTCCGCGTCGCGGCGCGCAGCACGCAGGGCTTCCAGCGAGCCGTCGGACGGGATGCGGGCCAGGACACGCAGCAGCGAACTGCGAACCTCGGCGCTCGGTCCAGGCAGCGCGGCTGACAGCTCGGCCGTCGTCGCGTCGGGTTCGGAGATCCGCTGGCAGGCCGCCAGCAGGGCCCGCTCCGCGGCGGCGAGCTGGTCCGCCGACGGGGCCGCGACCAGCAATCGAACCAGCGCGGACAGCGATTGCCGATCGGCCAACGCGCCCAAGGCCCCCAGCGATTCGATACGGACCGCGTCGCTGGCGTCCTGGGCCGTCCTCAGCAGCAGGGGAACGGCAGACACCGCGTAGCGGGCCGCCAACGTGCGGATGGCTTCCGCTCGCTGCGCCGGCTCGCTGCGTTCAGCCGCCGCCGCCAAGGCGGTGTCGACTTCGACGCCGCGCAAACGTTGCAGGCTGTGCCGGGCCGCAGCCTGCTCTGCGCCGCCGCTGGCGGAGGCAAGTTCCAGCAGCATCGAGACGCTGGACGCGTCGCCGATGCGGGCCAACGCGTGCAGCGCCGCCAGACGAATCGCCGGGTCATCACCGTTGGCCGCCGCCAGCACTGCCGGTCGAGCGGCCGGATCGTCCACCAGATTCAGGACCGTCGCCACGGAATCTGCAGGCAAGGCGGACAAGCTGCGGAGCACGGCGTCCAGCAAAGCCCCATCCCCGGTTTCGCAGACCAGTTTTGCGGCCGCCAGACGCAGTCTGGGGCTGGAATCCTTCAACGCCGCTTCGGCCAAGTCGGCGGCTTGGGCCCGTTCGGCCAGCAGCGAGTTGCGCAGGGCGGCGGTTTGGATCACCGTGTCCGACGTTTCCGCAAACACCTCGCGAAAGACCTTTGCCGCGGCGGCCGTTTGGCCCTCGGCTTCCATCTGCTCGGCGCACAGCAGCATGGCATGGAAGCGATACCGCTGGACCGCGGGCGGGACTTCGGACGTGCGGACGGCGGCTAACGCTTCGCTGCCGCCGATTTGGCCCAGCGCGTACAGGGCGGCTTCGGCCACCGCGGCGTTCGGGTCGCGAGCCCAGGGGGCAATGGCCGAGACGGCCCTGCGGTCGCGCCGCGAGCCGATGGTCTGCAACACGCCCGCCTTCGATGCCGCGGGCACCGTGGTCAACGCCTCGCGCAAGACCTCGTCGACCTGGGCTCCGGGAATACTCTGCAGCGCCCAGCGGGCGACGGTTTCCAGCTGCGGGTCGGCGAGCAGTGCGGCGAGTGCGGCAACTGATTTTTCGGAACCGGCGTGACGCAGTTGGCGGCAAGCCCAATCCTTGGCGTCGCGGGTCGCCTCGGCGGACTGGAGAATCCTCAGCAAGCGGTTCTCCAAAGCCGGCAATTGGTCCGGCGCGGCGGCGCGCAACTCGGCTTCGATCGCCAGCAGCGCCGTGCGCGGCTGGCCGGCTGCGTAGCGGAGCAGTTCCGCGTCCGGGTTCGCCGCGTCTTGCGCAAACGCGGCAGAGGCAAGGATCACGTTGAGCGCAAGCGTGAACAGCACAGCATATCGCATCAGGGTCATCGGGGAATCTCCGTAAGTTGTCTTCGCAAGGTTGGATTACAGGTGCCACGGCGGCCGCATCGCTCGCGTCAACAGCCGCGACGCGTCGGGGTCGTCCAAGATGACTTCGCGATGCGGATCCCAACGGATCTTCCGGCCGGTGCACAGGGCGATCATACTCAACTGGGTAATCGAATCGGACAGCACGGCGACTTCGACCGGCGCGACCGTGCGGCGGCGGGTGCGGACGCAATCCAAGAAGTTGCCCATGTGGTGGTTGCTCTCGTACAGCCGGATCTCGTTGGGGCCGATCCGTTCCTGCATCAGCGACTCGGGTTCGGTCCGCAAGCCGCCGCGGCTGAGGTGGACGGTACCCCGCTGGCCAATGATCGTGGCTCGGTCGCCGCCGGGAGTGAAGTGGAAGTCCACGCCGTCGGCGAATTTGCCTCGAATGTCCCAGTCGAACGGTGCGTCAAACAGGCCCGTACCGAACTTGCCCGGCCCTTCGTATTCGACCGGCACCGCGCCGGCATCGTCGCCCAAGGCCCACACCATGTCGGTCAGCGGATGCGCGCCCCAGCCGCCGATGAAGCCGTGGGCGTTGTCCGAAACCCAGTAGGTGCCCCAGCTCGTGCAGCGGTCTTTGGTATACGGACGGTAGGGGGCGGGGCCGAGCCACAGATCGTAGTCCAGCCCTTCGGGCACGGGTTCGGGTTCCAGGGAACCGCCTTCGAACCCATAGCTGGGCGCCGTGACTTCGACCGCCTGGATCTTGCCGAGCCGACCGTTGCGGACCAGTTCACAGCCGAAGCGGATGTGGGACAGGGAACGCTGCTGGGTACCGTACTGGAAGACGCGGCCGTAACGCTGGACCTCGCGGCGGATGGCAATGTTTTCCTCCATGCTCATGCCCAACGGCTTTTCGACGTACACATCCTTGCCGGCCCGCACGGCCAGCAGCGCCGCCGGCACGTGCCAATGGTCGGGCGTGCCGATCGTAACGGCGTCGATGTCCTCGCGGGCCAGCATTTCCCGCAGGTCGCGGTAGGGCGTGCACAGATTCGTGCCATAACGCTGGTTCAGATTCGCGGCGTGGTTCTCGCGGCGGTCCTGGAAGACATCGCAGACGGCCACGACCTTGGTCAGGGCATTCCCGGCCGCTTCGTACATCAACCCGGCCCCGCGTCCGCCAACGCCGATCGAGGCGACGTGCAGTTGATTGCTGGGCGCTTCGGCGCCCAGCACCGACGCGCGCACGATCAGCGGAGCGGCGCACGCGGCGCCGGCCGCGGCGGTCTGCTTCAGAAACCCTCGCCGTGTCACGGTCTTCGGCATGATGTCTTTCTCCTTGAGGCTGGACGGAGTGCGGGATTCGTGTCCTGGGGTGTCGGTTAGATTTTGTATATGGAAGCCTTAATTCGCTCAAGAGTCAAGCTGGCGTGCCGGCGGGATGGGGAGAGGCTCAGACGTACAGAATTCAAAATTGGCGGGCGGAGACGCTTGGTGACTGGAGGACCTTCACTCCGCCAATTTTGAATTCTGTACGTCTGAGCCCTTCCCGCTGACCGATCGCCAAGAAAAGCTGGCTCCGGGGGTACGCGTCATCCGAGGCATCCGAAGCCGCGAGCCCTTGCTACTCACCCATCGGCAACAGACTCGCCACCATGCCCGCCGCGGCGCCGGCGACGAAGGCGGCGGGCATCATCCAGATGAACGTAATTCCGAACACCTGAAAGTAACCGATGGCCACGGCTACCGTCGCGCTGCACGCCGAGCCTGTCAGCGTGCCGAACGACGTGGCCCAAGGAACGAACATGGCCATGAAGAACAGCAGGAACAGCGGCACGGACAACACGTTGGCAATTTTGTAGCACAGTTCCAGCAGGTTGCCTTCGACCTGGCCAACCAGCGAACCCAACGCGACGACAATCACCCCGACCACGATCGATACGTAGCGGGCTCGACGCACGTCACGCGGCTCGGATTCCCGCCGTCGCCCCAGCCGCTCGATGAAATCGGTCGTGATCACCGAGCACGCCGAGTTCAGTCCGGAGGACAGACTGGACATAGCCGCCGCCAGCAAGCCGGCGATGACCAAGCCGCTGATCCCGGACGGCAGGCCTCGGACGATGAATATCGGCAGCAGTTGGTCGGCGTTCTCGCGCATCGTCAGGCCTGCGGGCAGCACTTGCGGTCGGGCTTGAAAATAGCCCAGCAGCGCGATCCCGACGATCGCCAGGAAGGGCCACAGCAGCATGTTGGCCAGCAGCGAGATATTGAACATCCGCCGCGCCGCGCGAACGTCCCGCGTGGCCAGATAACGCTGGATCGCCATCTGGTCCGAACCGGCCGTGCAGACATGCCAGGTGAACATCGAGAGGAATCCGCCGACGAACGTGAACCGCACGCCAGGTTCGTACCAGAAGACCGGTGCCTGCCAGTGCTCGGGCCACGTGCGGGGCCACCATTGGCCAACCCCGCCCAGTTCGACGCTGACTACGATCAGGATCAGCGCGGCGCCGCTGAACATGATCGCCGTTTGCAGCACGTCGGTCAGCACCACGGCGCGCAGACCGCCCAGCGAAGTGTACACGACGGTCACCAGCCCCAGCGTCACGCAGACCCACGGGACAGCCGACGGCGACAGCCCCAGGATGGGAACCAACACGGTGCTGGCCGTGGCGTAGATCACCAGCGACATCCAGAACAGCCGCAACGTGAGAAACAGACTCGAGCCGACCAGCCGCACGCTCAAGCCGAACCGCGTTTCCAGAATCTCGTAGGCGCTGGTGACGCGCAGCCGCATGATGAACGGGATCAGCAGCCAACCGACGACCAGGGCCACAAACGGCATGGCGACCAGTTGTGACAGCACCATCGGGCCGAACTTGATCATCTCGCCCGGCAAGGCCAGGTAGGTGAGCGTGCTCAGCAGCGTCGCGAACAGGGACAGTCCAACCTTCCACGGCGACATATTGCGGCCGCCCAGCAGATAATCGTCCGTGGTGCGTGTCCGCCGCGCGTAGTACCCGCCGATGGCGAGCATCCCCAGCGCATACAGGACAATCACGGTCCAGTCCAGCCGAGTCATGCCGCTGGCAGCATGCGGGACGCTTGCTGCGCCGGACTGGGCGAATAGTGGTGCCGGAAGCGTGATGGGCATCGGGGCTCTCCCTCTGGTTCGGCGTCCGTTCCGCCGTTTGGCAAGGCGCGTTCGAGTTGGATCGGTTTTGGCTCGTGCACTCCAACTTATATCACAGCCCCTTGGGGCGATGAAACCAGGCGGCGATCCCGGTACGTTCCGGAGCAGCTCGTTCCAGGATGCTGCGGATCTGTTCAGGCAGGTTGGCAATCGCCTCGGCGATCGTGGCGGATTGCGCCAACGCGTGGGTCAAATGTTCGATATCCTTGCGGGCTGCCGCCAAGTCGCGGATGGCCGCCGCGGCGTGTTCCAGCGACTGGAAGGTCTGATCGAGTTGCGTCAGTCGCTGTGTTACGGGATTGAGTCCGTCGGCCAGGAAGGCCGCCAGTTGCCGGGCGGATTCGGTAAAGCCGTCCGCCGCTTGATGCAGGACGCGGTGGGCGGGAACCACGTCGCCCGTGAACGAATGCTGCAGCGCGACCGACGTGTCCGCCAGACCGTCGACGGCCGTCCGCAGCGTCTGTTGCGAGGCGTCCAAGTCTTCGCTCAGCCGCGTCTGCAGCCGCACCAGCGCGTGGACCACGTTCTGGCCGTCGGCCAATCCCTGGCCGGCTTGCTGCAGTTGCATCGTGGCCGACGTGAGCTTGTCCATCGTTTCCTGGTGCTCGTCGGCGGCCGGTGCGAACTTGTGCTGCACGGCGTCGGCAAAAACGGTGGACGCCGCCGTAAAGGACGCGATAGCCCGATCGGCTTCCGGAGCCAAGGCGGAGACCCGTTCCAACGACTGCAAGACCTCCTCGTGCAACCGGTCCATCCGTTCCAGCAGCCCTTCGGCCCGGCCATTGAACTGCGAAATCGCCGCCAGGAACGCTTCGTGGGCCGGCAGCACCTGTTTGACCAGCGACCGGTTCAAGCCCTTGAAGGCGTTGGCATGCGAGTTGACCGTATCCTGCAGGTCGCCGCTGCTGACACGCAATTGCAGCGTGCTTTCATTGATGCGCGCGACCGATTCGGCGAGTGTCTCGATCGACGTGTGATGCGTTTTGGCGGCCGGCGCGAATCGTTCTTCGACCGCCGTCTGGAACGACGCGACCGCCGTGTCCAGGCCCGTCGCGGCCCGCTGGCCGACCGGGATCAGCGCGTCCAAGGTATCCACCGCATACTCGATCGCCGCCGTCAACTCGGCCAGTCGGCCGGGCATTTCACGAAATTGGCCGTTCAGGACGGCATGCGTCTCCTGAAAGTCATGTGCCGCCAGGCGGATCGACGCCGTGCCTTCGCGCATCGCTTGGATGTTCTCGTGTTCCCGGTCCGCGGCCTCGTTGACGCTTCGAGCCATCCTTTCCATCGCCTGAATCGCCTTGACCGTCGCCGCTTGGGTGTCCAATCCCACGTGGCTCCAAATCGCCGAATCGAACCAGACGCGGGCCGCGTACCGGACGCGTTCCACCTTGCCGCCCACCAGGTGCAACAGCCCCTGGTTGATGATCGCCAGCAAGGCCCCTGTGCCAACCCCCGCGGACAGCGGGACGACGATCAGCAGCAATTCTCCCAGACTCTGCTCGCCGGTTTGGGAAAAGTCGATCAGCATGAAGCCTGCGACGGTAATGATCACACCCAACAGAGGCGCCATCACGCCGGCCCGCTGCAGCAGCAGATAACTCCCGTCGCTGGCAATCTGCGTGTCCAGTTCCTTCAGCACGTCGTCGCGGGTATAGTTGCCCGGCGTGGTCGAGTTGCGGGGAAAGTTGGTATCCACCCACTTGAACCAGGGCATCTCGACGACATACGCTTGAATCTCCCGCCCGTCGCCACCCGTTTCCAAATCGCGAAGCAGCTTGGATAACCTGCGGTGATGCCGCTTCATGCGAGACCAAAAGCGCCTACAAAGCAACAGCTGCATGGCGAGAAACACCACGCCGATGAAAACGACATTCCAGTGATTGGCCCAGGGAAGCGTGGGCAAGTTCAGTCCAAACATGGCAGTACATCGGGTACGGGGGCAAGTTGCGTGGCGCGTTGGCGGCCTGCTCACCAGTCTGTACCGCTGAATCGGAACGTCAAGGGGACGAATGGACAAGCCTCACGGTTTCTGTCTTCCTTGGGACCGGCGTGGGACCATGCATCGAGGTTTCGGAGCAGCGGTTTGCGGGCTGGAGAAAACAAAAAACAAAGCGTCGACGACTGGCCGGGCCACAGCGACGCGAAAGATGTGGGGTTCTGCGGCAAACTCGAAGTGCAATTCGGGGGCGTCGGCCAGGGTGCGGATACACGTACAGCGTCCGGTTCAACCGGCGGCATCGTCGGAGCGGGGATCTGTTCCAGGGCCGTTTCAAAGCCCACTTGGTCGAGGAAGATGCTTGCGCGCGGGCATTGATCAAATACATCCACCGGAACCCCGTCCGGCCACCCGCGCCGACGAACCCTACGACAAGCTCAAGTCTTCGATGTGTAGCCGTCCGCGGTCATTCTCCGTACGATGCCACCGGATGGACAAGTTGACCGCGACGACAAGAAAGGAAACCGGCATGGCATCCCCGCAGTCGCAGGAACTGGCCCGCAGGGCAGGTGTCATCGACTGGTTTGGCCATCATCCGCTTTCATGGGACTTGACCTTTCGCGTGGCGGAGGCGGTCGGGTTGAGCGCGGGTAGGGCGGAAACCGCACGACGTGTGCGGGCGGTTGGATCCAGTCCGTGCCGAACTCGCGCGAAAGCCTCGGCCAGTGGTCGGCCGGACCACGGCGGCTCACTCGCTTGGATGCCGAAGACACGTCGTGACAGGACTGCCCACTCGCGTTGTAGATCGTCGCCAAGGGCGGATTGTAACAGCCTATCGAGGTTCGCCCCCCCGTCAGGCGCCGATACCGCCCGTTTCCAGTCGATCAGTGCCGCATAGGCGGCGGAGGCATCGCCGGCCCGACACGCTACGAGCAACCGCCTCGCGGCGAGGGCCTCCGCATTGTTGCGCTGTGCTTGCCAAGCGGTCATGAACCTTGACACGGGCTTGCGCCCCAACCAAGCGGCCAGACCTATCGCCAGGAACATCAGGAGCACGATCGCCGGCGCGTGCCGAGACGCGGGTTGTGCCGGAGCGACGGCGGCGGCAACGGTCTCCACCACGTTGATCGTCTCCCCCGGCAGCGTTTTGCGTTGGAGCGTACTCGCCTGCGGGTCCCACCACACCAGCGACATGTCCGGTAACTCGAACGTTCCCGGCCGCTCGAACTGGTACTTGATCGTTTCGATTCTCTCCGCCCTTGATGCGCCTCGCTCGGTGTGGTCCTGAACGATCGCATTTGCCGGATAGACGCGGACTCCTTCCGGCGCGTCGGTGGAAACGGGCGGCAACATCATGGCGGTCGTGGCCGTGGCGCGGCGCGAGATAGTGCGTTCGATCACGTCGCCGGCACTTACGGCATCCAGCGATTGGGGCTTCCAACTCTGGGTTGCTTCCATGTCCTGCACCGCGACGACGACGCCCAGATTGTCGGTTCCCGGCGGGCGTTTGGATCGAAAACGCAGTTCCGCCGTCAAGCCGCGGACGGGTTCCGGAGCGGAAGTAAACGTCTTCTTGCCGGCGAAGCGGACGCGGAAGGCGGGAACGACGATTTCGCCCACGCATTGAGTGTACAGGGCGAATTCGTGCCTCTGCGTAAAGTAGGATTCCCCGTCGACCTGTTCCGTGCCGACCAGCGGGTTGCCGGATTTGACAAAGACCGTCAACGGCAACTCGGGCAAGTCAAACGCGGGCGTGCCGCTGAAGGGGCCCGGGGAGTAGAGCGTCACGAGCAACGGAACCGCTTCCCCGGTCCAGGCCGTGTCCTCGCCGAGTTCGGCGCGGACCACTTCGGCCGCTGCCGATACCGCAGGACACGCGACCAGCAGCAGCACGCCCAGGAAGCGTAGGACGGATTGCCAATCCGTCCGTCCCCCGTTCTCTTCCTTAACGCGGGCTGGTGCCCGCAACCCAAAAGGCTACCGAAAACCCGCTGAAGAACCACGAATTACACGAATCCTGGAGTGACTGTCCTCCTCGTTCATTCGTGTCATTCGTGTGATTCGTGGTTGCATCCCCTGGAAACCGCTCTGCAAGATGCGCGCACATCCTACGGACATCTTCCTCTCCCCAGTGCGGCCAGCACCTGCTCGGCCACGGGGTCCTGAGTACAAATCGGTAAAATCGGAATACGAATCGCGCGCAGTCGGTCGCGGATCTCGTCGCAGCGTCGCTGAAACTCGGCTTTCAGCCGCTCGGCGAATGGCCCACCCTCGGGCAACACGATCCGGCGAGTTCCGTCTGTTGCCTCCATGCCTGCTTGGACCGGGCAGCAAATGCCCAGCGGATCGTAGACCAGCACGGCCAGCACGTCGTTGTGTGCGGCCAGACGAGTCGTCCACTGCCGGGTCGTTTCGTCGTCGCCGTCATAGTCGGTGATCAAAATGACCAGATGATCGTGTTTGGCAACTCGCGCGGCTTGCTGCAAGGCATGGTTGAACGCCGCCGATCCGGTCGCCTGACGCGAGGCGGACAGCCGCCCGTTCATTCGCACCAGCTCCTGGCAAATTCGCAGCACGGTGCCGCGACTGCGTTGCGGTTTGAACTCGACGAATTCCTCATCGTCGAACAGGATCGCCCCGATGCGATCTCCCCGGGCAACCGTTGCCCAAGCAGCCAGCGCCGCCGCTTCGGCCGCCACCGTGGCTTTCGTGGTCCGCGCACTGCCGAAGAACATCGTCATCCGTTGGTCCACGACCATCAGAACGGGGCGGTCGCGCTCCTCGGAGTAGACACGCACATGGGCGACTCGCAACCGGGCCGTCGCGCGCCAATCGATCGAGCGGATGTCGTCCCCGGGACGATAGCGTCGCAGCTCCTCGAACGTCAACCCGCGCCCGCGCAGCCGCGACGCATGCCGGCCGCTCAGCAAGCTGTGGATTGGCTGGCGAGGCAGCAGCGAGATCCCGCGGGCCTCGTACTGCAACCGGACAAGATCATCGAGTGTTGGGTGAACGTAAGTGGTCATGGGCAATCCGTCCTACGTTACAGCGACCAATTCCAAAATGGCATCCACCACGTCCTCACGCGTCTTGCCGGCGGCTTCCGCCTCGTAGGACAAGTGAACGCGATGCGCAAGGCATGCGGGGGCGACGGCTTGAATGTCTTCCGGCGAGACGAAGTCGTTTCCTCGCAGCCAAGCTCGGGCACGCGCCGCGGCGTCCAGGGCAATGGTGGCCCGCGGACTGGCGCCGATCTGAATCCATTTCGCCAAGTCCTGGCCGTAACGCTCCGGTTCGCGGCTGGCGATGACCAGATCGACGATGTACTGTTCGGACGGCTCGGCCACATGCACGGCATTCACCTCGTTGCGGGCCGCGAAAATTGTTTCCTGCGGCAGCGGTTCGAGCGGTTGAGTCTTGTTGCCGGTATTCTCGGATCGCACCAGTCGCAAGATCGACAGCTCGTTCTCCGCGGGCGGATACGGCACCTTGACGTAAACGAGGAAGCGGTCCATCTGCGCTTCGGGCAGTGGGTAGGTGCCTTCCTGTTCGATCGGATTCTGCGTGGCCAGGACCAGAAACAGTTCCGGCAATTTATGCGTCGTGCCCGCCACCGTGACTTGACGCTCCTCCATGGCTTCGAGCAGTGCGGCTTGGACTTTCGCCGGCGCACGGTTGATTTCGTCGGCCAACACCAGATTGCCGAACAGCGGCCCGGGCTGGAACTCGAACGTGCCGTTTTGTTCGCGGTAGATCTCCGAACCGGTCACGTCCGAGGGCAGCAGGTCGGGCGTGAACTGCACGCGCCGGAACTCGCTCTCGATCAGCTTGGACAGCGTCTTGATCGAACGTGTCTTGGCCGTGCCGGGAAGCCCTTCCATCAGCACGTTGCCGTTGGCCAACAGGGCGATCAGCAGCCTTTCGACCACGGTTTGCTGGCCGATGACGGCCGCGTTCAGGGCTGCGGAGATTCTCAGAATGGATTCGTGAGGTGTTGTCATGGTTGCGCACCGTCCGGGTTCTCGAAGTCGAAGATCTGTCTCCAGTCCTGCGCCATGTCCATCACGTGCCATCACCCTGCTTTGATCGCCCGGACTTCAGCGGCGCGATCGTCGACGGGGATCGTGGGCAGTTCGCCCTGATTCTTGACCGGCAGGCCGCGCAGATAGTCCATGATCGCCTGCCATTCCTTGATTTCCCGAACCGTACCTTTCTCCGCCACGGTAACAACACTTTCCTTATCCACCGAGCCCCGCGGCGGGAGCAAGTCGGGCGTGCTGCCGCGGGGTGTGTCGAGCGCCTCGGTCTTTGACTTGAGGGGCTGGCCGTCCTTGTTCTTCGGCACAAGAATCAGCTTGCCCCTCGTGTACTTTGGTATGGCCACGATGAACAGGCCGAGATAAAGGGGGCACGTGAGGCTATACAACCGCGCGTCCTTCCCCGTAATGTCGATCGGCCGATAGCCACGATCCAAGTCGCCAATCTCGATGGCCGTCACAACGTCGAACTTGTCGCGAGACAAGTCGTAGCGAAACCTCATGCCGGATGCGCGGGGGAAATACTCGCCGGGGTGTGCCGGGGTATCCAGGAGGCAAAACTCAAGTAGGCTCTTGAGTTCCTGGCCCGTGAAGTAAGCAGTGACCAGGGCGCTGCCAGCCGTCGTATCCGCGATGCCGTCGCCGAGCGGCGCCACTGCGAACACATCGTACACTGTCTGCACGCCTGACTTGCCCCGGGGCAAGCCGCTGCGCATCAGTCCGTTGGCCGTGAATCCGATGTCCGCTTTCGTGGCTTTTCGGAAGGAGTCAGTGACGAGGTTGGCGAGAAGGGTGCCCGCGGCGATGTCGGTGAACGTGTTGAGCAGGTCCCGAGGCGCCACCGCCAACGGTTGATCGATTTGGTAACCGCGCGATGCGAACACGACTTCGGTGACGGTCTTCTTGAGTTTTTCGATCTCGTCCGCGGTGGCCCGGTCGCCGGCAATGGAGTCGTCAATTGGGTGCAGTTTGTACGACTCGACCTGCAGCTTGTCGCCGTCCAAAGTGATCACCAGTTCGCCGAGATTTTCGCCGTACCTTCCAGTTTGGACCACGGGCGTGCGGCCGTTCACGATGATTGCCTCTTCGAGCGCGGTGTGGGTGTGGCCGCCGATGACCGCGTCAATGCCGGGCACGGCCTTCACCAGACGCACGTCCTCGCCGTCGGTGAAGCGCCCGTCCTTGCCTTTCTCTAGTCCGCCGTGGCTAAGACAGATGACCACATCCACCTTCTCCGTCTCGCGGAGCAGTTGCACCATCTCCTTGGCCGTCTCGATCGCATCGGGGAACGTGACGGCACCGGCGCCACCGGTGTAGAAAACAGCTTCTTTGCCCATCAACCCGAAGATGCCAAACCGCATACCACCGCGCTCAAGCACCACGTATCGGCGGATCACCCCTTCTTTGGCCAGACGCTGGAGATCGGTCAGCGCGGCGTCCTTCGCCGCGAAGTTGGTATTCGACGCGACCACCGCCGGAATCCGCCCAGCCTTGACCGCCACGTCGACGGATTTGGCCAACCCGTCTGGCCCAAGATCAAAATCGTGGTTGCCCAAGGTGGTGGCATCGTAGCCCATCCGCGACATCAGTTGAAGTTCGGCACCGGTCTCGCGGATGGCGGCACCGAATGCGGTCCCCATGCTGTAGTCACCCGCGTCAACCACCAGTACCGGACCATGATTCTTGCGTGCTTCCTTCCTCGCCGCGATCAAGGTGGCCAGACGTGCGAACCCGCCTCGCGTCTTGTCGTCGTTGAGTTCGAAGGGAGAGTAGTCCGAGGCGGGGCCCAGCCCGATAAAACTCGAGTGCAGGTCGTTGGTGTGCAGGATGGTAAACGTCTTCTTCCCGTCTGCTGCCGCGGCTGGTTCTGCAGATAAAAAGAGCGCGGCGGCACCGATTGCTGAGCCAGCCAAGAACTCGCGGCGGGAAAGGGTTTCGTGTGCCATCTGAGATTGACTCGCTTTCTGGAAGTTCGCGGTGATATGGGTGGGAGGACCATCAATTTTCGTCCTCGGCATACTCCAGTCGCACGAGGAGGTAGTTCTCGGTGCGCTCGGCGCCAAAATGAATCAATACCGGCGCCTCTTCCTGGGTCAAATTGTACAGTCCCGTTTCGGCGACGATGCTATCGCTCTCGCCGATACGAAAAGCCACGCGTTGCGTCTCCTTGTCCACCTGCCCCTGGACGGTCTGACACTGGTCGGTGTCGATGTTGTGGAGCGTGCCGCTGACGATTCCCTCTTTGCTGACGGCAAGCTGGAGCACGTGGCTTGGCTCGACGTCTTTCTCGTTCGTCGAAACGGCGAAGGTTCCCAGTGGCAGCCACTCGGCTGCCGCCGCCTGTTCGTCCGATTGCGGAGGCGGAACCGTCGCCAGGTCCATGGCGCTCATCGCGTACTCTTCGGCCGTGGCCACCCGCTGGCCGCCTACGTAGACGTCGTTGTCCTGGAAGACCACGTTTCCACCGCTGCCGTAGTCGTAGAACACGGGCTGCGCCCAGACGACCGGCGGCGCGCTCCAGGTGAACCAGGTGGTTGTACGTCCCCAGGCCGGCGCCCTCCACCAGTAACTCGCCGGAAAACTGTGCCGCCAGAAATGGAAGTGCCAACCGCCCACAGGGAATGGGTGCCCGCTCCACCAGACGGATGTAAACCAGATATTGCGGCGATGGGCGGGTATCCAACTGCGGCGTACTCCACCGGCCCATCCGCTCCAGAAACCCATACGCGCCGGGGCGGGACTCCACCAGCCGCGCTGAGCAGGATTGACGAAGGCCGTGTTCCAGCGATTGTTAATATTGACGTTGACGCTGCGGTCCATATTGACCCACTGCGGACGCTGGCTGATGACCGTGTTGTTGGACCAGCGACTGCGGTCCCCGAGATTCGGTCGGTCGACTACGCCGGGCCGATTGCCGACGGCGGGACGGTCTCCGACGTCGGGGCGACCGGGCAACGCTACAGCGGTACCTCCACCGGGCCGATTGCCGACCGCCGGACGGTCTCCGACGTCGGGGCGACCGGGCAACGCTACGGCGGTACCTCCATCGGGCCGAAGCGGTCTGGCCATGCCCAGGAAATCGCCCAGGTCGCCAGGCGCCGGACGGGTGGTACCGCCCGGTTGAGTGCCGATACCGGGGCGACTACCGACGTTCGGACGGTCTCCTGGAAGGGGACGAATGTCAGAGGTTCCGGGACGGTTTGGCAAACTCGGGCGATCTCCCACTCCGGGACGGTCCGCCAGACTCGGGCGATCTCCGGAACCCGGGCGAGTCGCCGAACCTGGCAGGTTCCCGGGAAGCGGTCGATCACCGAGATTGGGCAGGCTCGTTGTGGGCGGAGAAGCGGGACGCGAGGCCCCGACGGACTGGCCGGCTCCCGGACGGGACGGGGAAGATGATGGCAGGTTCGGCCGCGTACTAAGGCTAGGCGGCGATGCGGGCCTTGTGCCAGGGGCGAGCCCGCCGCTGGGCCGAGTCACCGGCGACGTCGAGGGCAGACTTGCAGGCGGCCGTGCGGCGGGCTGACTGATGTTCGGCCGGCTCGTGGCGGGACGGGAGGTTCCCAGGCTCGGCGTACTGGGCCGAGAAACGGGGCCCGAGGCACCAGGACGCGAAGCACTGGGGCGAGAGGGGGATGCAGCCGGCGAACTCGCTCCGCTGCTACGTGAGCCGCCGCCACGCCCCTGCGCTGATGCGAGGTCCGGTGCGAGGAGGATGACGGCGAGAATTGCGACGCAAGTCGTTATGCGGATCATGGCTTCGCTCCTTCAGCATTCGCTGCCCCGCCGATCGCATTTCCGCTTGCCTCGGCCGTTCGTACCACGGTCACCGGATCGGCGGTCGGACGCAGTTCGCCGTTGACTGTCTCGCCGATCACTTGCACGGTGATCGTGTTGTCATCGACACGAGTGATCACCTGGGTCCCTGCCGCGGTTCGACCGTCGCTGAGAGTCTGCGACATCTTCAGCATCCAGGCTTCGTCGTGCCTCGAGACGGTTCCTTGACCAAACGACCCGTCGGAATGAAATATCCAGGTACGAATCTGCCTGCTGAGAGGGTCCCAGCCAATGACTTGCGTGCCCTGCCGTTCCTCGTCCGCGAACCGGGCGGTAAACGAGCGGATCAGGAAGGTCTGGTTCGGTGACCAACGAACCGTGGTGACCACCTGCGCATCTTCCGCTTGATCCTGCCATATCCCAATCAACCACTCCAGATCCTGGAGAGCCTCGTACGGGCTGGTGGGAGGCAGCAGATCACGTTCGCGCGCGTTTGCGATCAGCCACTCCTTCCCATCCTTGACGAGCGTTGCCGCAAACACTGACACCACCGGCTCCGCGTCGCCGACGACCAGCGTCGTCCGGCCCTCGATCACGGCCACATCGGGCCGGACGAATTGAATGTCGGTGATCTGTCCCGCCAGCCGGGCGCTCGGGCTATCTTGAAAAAACGTGGCGAAGTGCTTCTGGAGTGCCTCGCGCCCTTCGACCCGCTGGCCCGAATCCTCCGCGGTCGAAAGACAGTCGGGCGACCAGAACGCCGCGACGGCCACGGCGTCCTGTTTGTTGAACGCCGCCACGTAAGACTCCAGGCGCTGATGAATGGCCTCGTGCCCGCCCGGGACGGCCGCAGCGTCCTGGGGGTTATCGGACTGGGCGAGTCCCACCTGAGTGAGACTCATCACTACGACGCTGACCGCGATGGCTCGGACCATGGTTCCTTGTCCCCTGATTGTAGGTAAAATGCTTCCTCCCTCGCCCCGTGTCGAGGCCGGCTTCAGAACTCGACGTTGTATTTCTGTGTCATCGCCACGCGCATGTCCGCAGCCGCGTCGTCGATCGCCTGGAGGATGAGAATCGCCGACATGCTGCCGCGCTGCCGTTTTTGCGTGCGTACAAGCGCTTGAGCAACGTTCATGGGACTGACTTCATTTCTCCGGCGGTGCGGAAAACCTGAGAAACAGACACAGGGCGGCGATCACCACGGCAACGCCGGTTCCACTTTGAAGCACCGCCAGCGGGCCGGGCGTGTCTGCAGCCTTGCCGACAAAACCCACGGCCATAGCGACCACCACGACACCAATGACCTTTGTTTCAAGGTCGACGAGACTTTCGATTTTGAACCGCTTGAGCGATTGGTCTCCTTCCTCGCTGATGAACAGCTTATAGAGGCCGACCGCAATGAGATAGCTGATCGCCCCGATCAGAAACATGTCGATCGCCTCAATGACGGTAAGCGTCAATTGCTTGGCGGTTCTCGCGGAATACTCACCCTGCTGCAACAGTTCCCATTCCTGAACCACGACCAGGCCCAGTCCCGAGACCACGACGCTAAACGTAAGAAAGAGGGAGCCGATGACAGGCAGAACCATCAAGTATCGGCTGACATCCAGAAGTTTTCGCAGCATGGGAATCCCGTAGTGGTAGAAAACGCAGGACCGATTGGCAATCCGTCCCACCTTACCTTGGACACGATCCGAACGCGGGACGGATTGCCAATCCGTCCCGCGGTGAGATTTCAGCCAGGGCGGGGTGAGTGGATCACTGCCCTTCCGTGATCAGCTTCATCACGTCTTCAACATTGAACTTGGCCGGCTTCTGACGCATCGGAAACTCTGCAAAAGTCTTCAGGAAGTTTCCGACAATCACCTGAGCGGGAACCGCCAAGTACAGCCGCTCGATCACCCACCGGTTGTAGTTGTTGGAATCCGTGTCGGCGCGCTCAAACGGATCGCTGCGCAGGTTGAAGATCTTCGGAGCCCGCAACTGAACGAACGGCTCCATCCAAATCTGAAGTTGCCTCGCTCGCTGCTCGGCGAAGACCAACTTCCATTGTTCACGACGCAGCCCAACCAGTTGGCCATCATCGCTGAAATAGAAAAACTCCTTGCGCGGACCCTCGGCGGTTTTGCCCGTCAGGTACGGCAGGAAATTGTAGCCGTCCAGATGGGCCTTGAAGGTCACGTCGCCAATCTGATGACCCTTCAAAAGCTTGTCTTTGATGTCCGGCTCACCGGCGGCCGCCAGCAGCGTCGGCACCCAATCCAGATGCGACATGATCGCGTTCGAAACCGTCCCGTCCTCGATCTTGCCGGGCCAGCGGACCAGGCCCGATACCCGATAGCCGCCTTCCCAGTTCGAGTTCTTCTCGCTGCGGAACCAGGTGTTGCCGCCATCCGGCCATTCGTTAAAGTGGGGGCCGTTGTCGCAGGTGTAAACCACGATGGTGTTGTCCGTGATCTTCAACTCGTCGAGGAGGTTCAGGAGCTGACCGACATGATCGTCGTGCTCCACCATGCCATCCGCATAGAGGCCCAGTCCCGTGACGCCCTGGCTTTCCTTCTTCAGGTGCGTGTAGAAGTGCATGCGCGATGTGCTCATCCAGGCCATCCAAGGCTTGCCCGCTTCGTGGTTCTTGCGAATGAACTTCTGCGTACGATCCAGAAACTCCTCGTCCGCCGTTTCCATGCGCTTGCGCGTGAGCGGGCCGGTGTCCTTGATCGTCTGTTTGCCTACGCGGCCGAAGCGCGGGTCTACTGTCGGATCGTCCTGATCGGACGCTTTCGTGTCGAGTACGCCGCGGGGACCAAACCGTGCGCGGAACGCCGGGTCCTTGGGATAGTCCTCGTTCTCGGGCTCCTCCTCGGCATTCAAGTGGTAGAGGTTTCCAAAGAACTCGTCGAAGCCGTGGACTGTCGGGAGGAATTCGTTGCGGTCACCGAGGTGGTTCTTGCCGAACTGGCCCGACACGTAGCCGTGCGGTTTGAGCAACACGGCAAGCGTCGGGTCCTTAGGCGAAATGCCGATGGGGGAACCGGGCAAGCCGACCTTGGTCAGCCCGGTGCGCACCGGGTGGATCCCGGTAATGAACGCCGAACGGCCCGCCGTGCAACTCTGCTCGGCGTAGTAGTCGGTAAACAACATCCCTTCCTTGGCGATGCGGTCGATATTCGGTGTCTTATAACCGACCAGTCCCATACTGTACGCGCTGATGTTGGCGATACCAACGTCATCGCTCATGATGAGCAGAATGTTGGGTTTGCCTGATTGGGCCACTGCCGTCTCCGCTGTCCAGGCAACCAGCATGAGCGCGGCGATCGGAATCACCTTGAACCATAGTCTCTGAATCACTTCTGTACTCCTCGGGTCTGACGTCCGGCGCTCGGTAAGAAACTCGTGCCAACCCGAGGCCGTGGCGGGTTCGCACTCGAAACATCGGTCGCGATCAGCGGCCGGCCCCGCCACGACGTGGCGGGGCCAACCGCGATTTCAGCTCCTACCTATTGATGGGGAGCCGCTCTTCCAACTCCTTCAGCATGTTCATCGCTTTCATGGCCTTCAGCGTGTTGTAATTGATATTGCCGGCCGTGAGGCTCCCTCCTTCCTGGAACGGATACTCCGGAATCGTCGAGAAGAAGGCTCGAAGCTTCCCCTGAATCGGGACGAAGAGCCACATGTTGTCGGCGTACCAGCGCAGGTATCCCATCTCGCCATGTTCATGCATCATTTCGTAAGGATCCGCACGCAAATTGTGGATCAGCGGCCAATTGGGAATGATCCGCTCTCCCGTGGCGATATTACCTTTCACGATCGCGAAGTGGACCTTCCAGTTACCCCAGCGAATGGCGTTTAATTCGCCGCCTTGACCGAAATAGTAGATCGTGTCGCGCGGAGCTTTCTCGACTTCGCCTTTGAAGAACGGCAAGTAGTCATAGCCGTCCAGGTGGACTTTCCACGTCTTGCCGTTCGCTTGATAGCCTTCCTTGCACTTTTCGACGATATTGGGCACACCGGCCGCGTGCAGGAACGTCGGCAGCCAGTCTTCGTGAGAGATGATCTCGTTGTAGACCGTGCCGGGCTTGATCACGCCGGGCCAGCGGACGACCTGCGGGACGCGGAAGCCGCCTTCCCAAGTCGTGCCCTTTTCGCCGTGGAAGGGCGTGATGCCGCCGTCGGGCCAGCTGCCCGTTTCCGCGCCGTTGTCCGTGCTGTAAACCACGATCGTGTTGTCGTCGATCCCGAGTTCCTTCAGTTTGTCGAGGAACAGGCCGACGTGGCCGTCATGTTCCACCATGCCGTCGGGATAGAGACCGATCCCGGTCTTGCCCTCGGCTTCCTTTTTCAACCGCGTCCAGACATGCATCCGCGTCGTGCTCATCCAGACAAAGAACGGTTTGTCGGCCTTGTGGGCGCGGTCGATGAAATCCAGGCCCGCGGCCGCGAATTCTTCGTCCGCCGTCTCCATTCGCTTTTTGGTCAACGGCCCGGTATCCTGGATGCGGCCGTCGGCATACGAATGGATCACGCCGCGCGGACCGTACTTCTTCTTGAACTCGGGATCCTTCGGATAGTAGTAGGTTTCCGGCTCTTCCTCGGCGTTCAGGTGATAGAGGTTGCCGAAGAACTCGTCAAAGCCATGCGCCGTCGGCAGATGCTTGTCCCGGTCGCCCAGGTGGTTCTTCCCGAACTGCCCGGTGGTGTAACCTTGACTCTTCAGCAGATCGGCAATCGTGGGGGCCCAGTCGGGCGCGCCGTGGTCACTGCCCGGCATGCCGATCGTCAGCAGACCCGTGCGGAACGGGTGCTGGCCCAGGATGAAAGAGGCCCGCCCGGCGGTGCAACTCTGCTGGGCGTACGCGTCCGTGAACATCGCTCCTTCGCGGGCGATTCGATCAATGTTGGGAGTGCGATACCCCATGATCCCATGGTTGTAGGCACTGATGTTGTGGACGCCGACATCGTCGCCCCAGATGACGAGGATGTTCGGCTTCTTCGGCGGTGCCGCGGCGGCGCCGGCGGCCAGCAGGCCCACGAGGGCCAGGGCGGCCATTGCCAGCGGGCCAAGACGTTGGGTAAACATAGGTTACGGTCCTTTCAAAAAACAGGTGGAACGTGGACAATCTAAGTCGGACGGATTGGCAATCCGTCCGACAACAAACCCCTCTCCGATGCTTGGGAACGCATTTTTGGATGCACGCTCCCGGATACATACGTCTGTCCGCTCATCACGGCGTTGATCGCCGGCAGCAAGTCGGTGACCGCCGCGCCCTTGACGACAAAACCCAGAGCCCCCAGTTCGAGCATGCGTTCGGCGACCACCCGTTCGTCATGGACGCTAATCGCGATGACCTTGAGGTCGGGTGCAAGCCGGTGGAGCCTGGAAACGACGTTGCCGACGTCCCCGTCGGAACACGGGAACGAGACGTCTACAATGGCGCACGCGGGCTGGAGCCCCTGCGCCGCTCGAAACAGGGACGCCTCGTCGGCGACCATGACCACCGCCTGGAAGCAGCCTTCCAGCAAGTTGCGGACGCCCTCCAACATCGGCGAATGCCGGTCCGCCAGCAGCACGGTTCCCTGTTTCATGTAATTCGCTAACCTTCTTGGCATCGCCGCAACTTCAGGCCGCCGAACCATTTCGTCTTCCAGGGAGTTCCCGCTTCAGAGCGCGGAACTCGAACGCCCATACTATAGGCGCCGCTGTGCCGCGAAAACTATGCGTAGAAATACGCATTTTGGATGAAAAATCGGTGAAGCCGCAACGGGATGCAGGGAGGCTGGAATTGGCAACTCGCCCTATCGTTAGCCGCGGACATCAACCCGGCGCGATCAGCCCGTGGCGGATCGCGCACTGCACGAGGTCGGCGGTCGAACTCGCCCCCAACAGCTCCATGATCTGAGCTTTATGCCCCTCCGCCGTGCGCACGGAGATGTGGAGCAACTTGGCCACTTCTTTGGCGGAATGACCTTCTGCGAACAACTGCAGCACTTCGCGTTGTCGACGCGTGAGTGGGACGTCGCTGTCGGGGGTTGGATCCGGGAGCCGATCCAGCAGTTCGGCGATCGCGGGCGTGACATAGGTCCGCCCGGAAAGGGCTTCGTGAATCGCGGTCAGCAGTTCCGTACTCGCGGAGTGCTTGAGCACAAAGCCGGCGGCCCCGGCGCGCATCGCGCGAGCGGCATACAGGGCGTCCTTATGCATGGTCAGAAAGATGACTTTGGCCTGGCAACCCAGGCGGCGGAGCTGCTCGACGGCGTCCAGGCCGTTCAACAGGGGCATCGTGATATCGGCCACGATCACATCCGGCTGAAGCCGCACCGCAGCCTCGACCAGGGCCCTGCCGTCGTCGACGATTTCGACCAGCTCATAGGCCGGCTCCAGGACGCTGCGCAGCCCCTCGGCGAGCATGCGGTGGTCATCGGCGACCAGAATTCCGGGGCGAGTCATGGATCGTCCTCAATGTTATTCGTTCCCTCCGGCCACGGAACGCGGACTTGGATACTCGTCCCCTGGCCGGGGTTGGAGGAGATCAAAATCTCGCCGCCCACCAGACGGACGCGTTCTTCCATGCTGGCCAGCCCCAGGCCCGCGCTGCGCCGACCTGCGGCGGAGTCGAAACCGCAGCCAAAGTCCCGGATCTCCAGATCCAGAAACTCCATGTCGGCATTGAGCGTCAAATCAACGCGATCCGCCTGAGCGTGCTTGACCGTATTGCGCAAGGCCTCCTGGGCGATCCGGTATACGCACAGGGCCAAGTCTCTGGGCACACAGGCGGGCAACGGCCCGCAGCGGAAGTTCACGGCCAAACGGTCTCGTTCCGCGACGCGATCGCACTCGGCGCGGAGGGCGTCCTTCAGCCCCAGATCGTCCAGGATCGCCGGGTGCAACTGTCGCGACAGGTGATGCACGTCGTCCGACAAGGCAATCAGGTGCTGCTTGAGGCCGGCCAGCGCGGCCCGCGCAGGCTGCGGCGCCGTCAACTCCTGTTCCGCTTTTCCAGCCTCGATGGCGCCGGCAGCCAGTCGTTGCGAGATGTCGTCGTGCAATTCGCGGGCAATCCGCTTGCGTTCGTCCTCTTGAGCGGTGAGGATTCTGCCAGCCAATTGCCGCGTTTCATTGCGGCTGGCTGCCAACGCTTCATCCGCTCGGATGTGGCTCAGCGCATTGCCAATCACTTCGGAAATGAGTCGGATACGCTGCAGAACTCGTTCGTTCCACGCCTGCTCGTGCGTTCGCAACCCGAACGCGAGCATCCCGGACACCTCTCCGTTTTCCTGGAGGGCCACTGCGGCGACGGACTTGACTCCGAGGCGGTCCGCCAGGTCTCTCTCGAGGACGGCGTCCGCCGGCAAATCCGACATCGAGGAGACATGGACGACGTCCCCGCGTGTGAGTTGCGCCCACATCCACGGGATGGCATCCAATCGGATCACCGCCGGCGGCGGCGTTTCACCCGCCCGGACCGACGTGATGTTGGCCAGCAATTCCCGTCCGTCTTCCGAAAGTCGAAACAGCGCGCCGCGATCCAGCCCCAATTGTTCCACGATACACGCCAAGGCACGTTCGATCTGGGCAACTACCGCGCCGGATGTGATGCCGACGAATCGCGACGAGACGTCGGACAGGATGGTCTCGAACTGCAGTTGCTCTGCCAACGCCCGTTCCGCGCGCCGCCGTTTTCGGCGATTCACCAGCAGGCCCATGATCAGCAGCGATTGCAGGACGACGGCCATCGCTCCGGCAATGACGTACCCCCGGTATTCTTCCCAGACGGTCGGCTGGCGGAACAAGACGACCGAACCCGGTGGGAGATCCTTCTCGCGGATTCCCCAGCGGCGGAGTTGCGTCCAGTCGAAGAGGAAGCGGTTCATGGAGGTCCCGGTGAACGGGATGTCCTCGGGGCTCTCGCCCCGCAAAATCCTCGCCGCCATCTCGCCTGCGAGGCGGCCTTGTTCGTCCACGGGGGGCATACAGCCACCGACGATCCCTGCTCCCAACATGGTGTCATAGAGTGCGAAGACGGGAACACTGGACGCCGACGAAATCCGCTTCAGCACATCCCGCGGCACCGTGGAGATTTCTCCACCACGGTCGCGCATGTAGCTATTGAACACGATGACATGGCCCGGCGGAAGCTGCGACACCCGGTCGCAGAGGGTGTCGATCGGGATGCCAGTCCAGTATTCGCATTGAATTTCCTCATCCAGCGAGAGATCCGCCCGGATCGCCTCCAACAGAAACAGATCCGCCTCGCCCGATCCGCTGATGACGATCGCGGTGTGGGTAGACGGGATCAGACGGCGGGCGCACTGCACGGTGCGCCGAGGGTCAAAGCGATACAGCACGCCGGTCATTTTCGGGCTGTGGGGGAGCTGGTCGCGAGTCTGTTCGAGAATCGAGCAGAAAACGACCGCCGCATCCGGGAACGGATTCTGACGGACGAAAAGCCCTGCAATGCCGTCGTGCACCGGTATGATGACATCCGGCTTGATGGCTTGGTATTTGGACAGCACCAGATCCAGCAGTTCCTTCCGTTCTTCGTCCTTCTCCAGCCGGTGAAAGTCCAGGTACTCGCTGTCGATAGCGGCCGGCTTACCCAGATTGGCCTCGACCCCCTCGCGAATCCCGCGCTCCCATTGTTGGTTAACTGGCAGCTCTCTCCGTTGGCTGTACAGAACCAAGACGCGTGGGGGATCGGCCGGGCCGGCGGCGACACCGTCCAGACAGACGATCCCAGCCAGGAGTGAAAGCACGAAACCCGCGTTGACCATCCGAGCTGTCCGGCTCATGAGTTTTCCAAGTCGATTACCGATTGGGGCAGATCCTCGGGGCATCGTCCCGGCACCGCCCGGCGTTCTCTTGGTAGAACGGATTGGCAATCCGTCCTACGAGAATTGAACACATTATCTTTGCGCGGACGCAAAGCCGTGCCACGCCAAGAAAACGAGGAGGGAAGGCATGACGCCTTCCCTCCTGAACATCTGCGAGACGGCAGGACAGTTATTCCTGCGGAGCTGCAGGCGCTTCGACGGCCGGAGCCGGCTCGGCAGGAACTTCGACGGCCGGAGCGTCGACGGCAGGAGCCATCTCGGCGGCTTCTTCTGCCGGAGCTACCTCCGCCCCTTCCTCGGCCGGGGCTGTGTCCGCAGGCGTTTCGTCCGCCGACGTCACATCGCTGTCCGGCGGCGTGTAAGTCGTGTCACCGCCGCCACCCGACGGCGCGCTGGGCTGTCCACATCCCACCGCAAAGAGACCAACGGCCAAAACCAACAGCAACAAACTCAGACTTTTCATCGCACTCCCCTTAAAAAAACGGATCTTTCGTCGTTCGCGGTTTACGCAACCGCGCTTTACGCATTCGTCCTCGCCCTATAGATCCTCGCCGACGTGGTTTTATTCCCGCAGGACCAAAAAAGAAATGCAAAGCAGGTTTTATCTCCGCTCCTATTTATAGCCCCCAATTTCAGACCTCCTGACCTACCCCTATCCGCATTGGGTTTTTTCGTGATTTCCTGCCGCGGGGGATTTCGAAAATATTGAGCGGTTTTTGGGAATAAAACGGGCGTCTCTCTCGTCTCTATGGGTAAGGAAAGTATTCCCTTGCAAAGGAGGCGAGTGAAAGATGCATCCCTCAAAGAGCTCACCAGACCTTTTCGCCGCGTGCGATCCAGCGGCAGGTGAGGAAGAACGCAACCGGATCTGCATTACCCCGAGGCTGTGGATGGTCGATGAGGCAGGCGTGCGGGTGATTTTTCTGTGGCATGAGCCACTGTTTCGCTTTACTCTCTCCGATTCCCTTAGTCTTCGCTATGCGGCCGTGTATCTTCGTTTGAACAATCTGGCGACCCAGGAAGAGATCGCGGAAGCGTTTGGGCATTCGGTAGCCACTCAGCGCCGATGGGAGACTCGTTTTCTCGCCGCGGGCTTGGAGGGCCTGATGAGAGGCAAGTCCACCGGACGGCCGTCCGCGATTCCTGCCTCCTTGGATGGTGTCCTGAAAAAATGGTTCGAGGAAGGGGTTTCAAATCGGCAGATGGCCAAGCGGTTGCAGGTAAGCGAGGCGACCGTCCATCGTGCTTTGGCCCGTTTGGGTCTGCACCGCGAAATTCCGCGGACGGAATTGCCCTGGCCGGCGGACCCCGGGGAAGAAAGCGATCCGGCAGAGGTTGCCGAACCCGGCGAGGTCTGCCAAGCGGTTCCCGCAACGGCAGAGGATTCCGCGGAGGAAGCGCAACCCGGCGAGTCCGACCTTGGCGAAACGCAGCAAGACGGCGATTCCGTGGACGTCATGGCGGCCCCCCCGAAAGCACACGCCTCCGAGTGCCTGGACGCACGGGAGAGTTCTTCTTGCCAACAGAGCCCGGCAGAAACGACGATCGGGAGCGAGATCATCCCCTCGGGCAACACCGCAGTGGCAGAATGCGCCCCGGGGGAAGAGGAAACTGAGGCGGAGGAATTCGGAACCTGCTGGCCTGCGTCCGGGGAGCCACTGGAAGAGGTTTTGGCCCGCCTGGAGGCGGAGGGTTTCAGTATCGATTTCGATCCCGACGACCGCAGCGGCGACCGGGCCCTGGCCAGGCTTGGTCTGCTGGAGGATGCCAAACCGTTGTTCGCGGATCGTCCGGCCGTCCGTCAGGCGGGCGTGTTGTTGGCGATTCCGTTGCTGGCGGAAAGCAGGTTGCTGGAGTTGTTTTCGGCCGTCTATCATTCGCTGGGAGCCGCCTTCTACGGACTGCGGACCACCGTGGTGGTCCTGTTCGTGGCGGCGCTGTTGCGGATCAAGCGTGCGGAGCATTTCAAGGAACACAATCCGCGCGAGTTGGGACACGTGCTGGGCCTCGATCGGGCGCCCGAAGTGAAGACCGTGCGGCGAAAAATGGAACAATTGGCGGCTCGGCGACGGGCGCACGAGCTGATGATGGCGCGGGCCAAACACCGCATCAGCGAGGATCCCGAGCGGGTGGCGTTCTTGTACGTCGACGGGCATGTGCAGGTCTATTACGGCAAGCGCGCCTTGGCCAAGGCAAAAAAGCCGCAGGATCAAGTCGCCAAGCCGGCCGCGACCGACTACTGGGTTCATGACGCGGACGGGCAGCCGCTGCTGGTGGTGACGTGTGAACTGAACGAGTCGCTGACCCAAATGCTGGAACCCATCCTCCAGGACGTGAAGAGGTTGCTGGGCGAGCGCCGCGTGACCGTGGTTTTCGACCGCGGCGGTTACAGCCCGAAATTGTTTGCGCGTCTGGACAAGCTGGGCTTCGACGTGATGACGTACCGCAAGGGCAAGTATGCGGCCTGGCCGACGTCGCACTTTGTCGAGGAAACCTTGGAGCTGGAGGGTCGGCGTTATGGTTATTGGTTGGCGGAGCGGAAGCGGGTTCGAGTGGGACGCTTGCGGCCGAAGAGGAAAAAGGCGTCCTCGAAGGCGGGACCGCAGTATTTCTGGATGCGCGAGGTTCGCGTCCTTCGCCGCGATGGACGGCAGACGGCCATTCTGACCACCAACCGGAATCTGGAGAAAGTCCTGGTGGCCTACCGGCAGTTCAATCGCTGGCGTCAAGAGAACTTCTTCAAGTACATGCAAGAGGAATTCGAACTGGACGGGCTGCTGGAATACGGGGCCGATCCGGTCTCGCCCGAAGCGGATCGTCCCAATCCGGCCCGGCGACCCTTGGAGCGTCAACTGGCTGCCGCCCGTGAGCGTCTGCAGAGCCTGCAGGCGGAACTGGGCTCGGAGGTTGCCCCCCAAGGCGCGTTGCCCCAGCGAACGATTCGGGGCTTTAAGATCGCGCACGCCGAACTGAGGGCGAAGATCGCGGAGGCGGCGGCGGAAGTGGCGCGCCTCCGCGAAGAGTTGGAGGCGTTGCCGCAGCGTGTTTCCGCCGCCGATCTGGAGAGCCTGAAGAGCGAACGCAAACTCATTGCGGATACGATCAAGATGACAGCTTACGAAGTTGAGACTCGTCTGCTCGGACTGCTGAGCGACCACTACAGCCGGACGGAGGACGAAGGGCGTACGCTGTTGCAGGCCGCGTTCCAATCGACGGCTCGCCTCGAAGTTCGCGACGACGAGTTGTATGTCGAACTGGTTCCTCAATCCTCCCCGCACCGCACGAAAGCCATCGCCGCCTTATGCGAGGAACTGAACACCCTGGACACCAAATTTCCCGGTACGCACCTCCGCCTGCGGCTGGGCATCCAGCCCCATGAACCGCTCAGAATCCTTCAGGGGTAGGTCAGGAGGTCTGAATTTATAACCCGCTCCCGCATCTTTTTTTACTTTCCCATCTTATTGGGGCGATGAAAAAAGAGCCACCTACGCCATCGCCCCTGGTAATTTCCTGTGGAATTGGGGAATAATACAGCTTCACATAGGATCTATAAGCAGGTAGGGTTCCGAATGGCTGCAGAACGTACGGCGGACACTGACGGCAGGAACGCCACGGCTGGACCGCCGCCATTCGACATTCGGACCTTAGTCCAGGAACACCACCGGGACGTCTATCGCTATGCGTATCGACTTGCCGGAAGGGAGGTGGATGCCGAGGATTTGACCCAACAAACGTTTCTGATCGCGCAACAGCGGTTGCACCAGATTCGCCAGCCTGAGCGCGTTGTAAGTTGGCTGTTTACGATTCTGCGAAGTTGTTACCTCAAGGCCAGGAGCAAGTCCGTACCGCTTTCGGCGACCAGCATCGAGCTGGACATCGACAGCATCCCGGACTCGCCGATCGAAGAAATGGTCGACAAGGAGGCTCTGCAGGCGGCGATTAACGGGTTGCCGGACGAGTTCAAGTTGGTTGTGGTCATGTTTTATTTCGAGCAGCGTTCGTATAAGGAGATTGCCGAGCAGCTGCGGATCCCCATCGGAACGGTGATGAGTCGGTTGACCCGAGCCAAGAGCCGTTTGCGCGCCTGCTTGTTAGAAACGTCCAATCTTTAGGAGGGACGGCGAGGCATCACATCATGACCGAGCGAGAAATCCAGCAAGCGATGGACGTCTGTCGTCCCGATAGCGAGGACTTGCAGCAGCCCGAAATGGCGGCTTTGGCTGAGGCGATTCGAAGCGACCCGGAAGTCCGACGTCGATACGAACGCAGCCAGCGGTTTGACGTCGCGGTCACGGGCATGTTTCGCGATGTCCCCGTGCCGGAAGGGCTGGAGAATCGCTTGCTGGCGGCGATCGAGTCGGCTGGCACTGTGCCGCTTGAAACCGGGCCGCTTGAAACCGGGCCGCTTGAAACCGGGCCGCTTGAAACCGCGACTGCCTCCGATGATTGCCTGGATACCGCCTCGTCGCTCGACCGAACGAGCGTCGAGCCACAGGAACGGGCTGTGTTGCGAGATGCGAGTCCGGATATCCAGAATAATGGCGGGCATCGCGGTCACTGGCTGCGGCGCAAGCGGTCCCGGGTCTGGGCGATCATGGCGGGGACTCTTACCGCGGTTGCCGCGTTGGTCGGATTCTTGTTAATTGCCCCGTATTCGGGTGTCGTTGAGCCACGGGCGGACGATCGGCTGCCCGGCGAGGTCTTGGCGTGGACGGATGCGGTGGTGCGACAGGGGTGGAATACGGATTTGCAGGCGGACTCGTTGCGCGATCGTCCGTTGGACAGTGCCGTCCGAGCGTTTCCGCAGCGCTGGTGTGCAATCGCCACGGCGTATGATTCGCAAACCGTGGTGTATGACTTGGCGCTACGGGAAGGGGACTTGGCGCTGGTCTTTTGCATGCGATCTCGAGTACGGGCTTCGGCCCTTCCGGAGATCCCCCCGTGGAACGCTTTCTCCGCAACCGGCGGTCTGACATTAGCGGTTTGGCGGCGCGGTGACATGGTTTACGTGTTGCTGGTTCGCGGGGGGCCACGCCAGTATCGCGAGTTGATCGAGGCCCCTCCGTTGATCGGATTGGTCCCAAACGGCCGTTCATTTTCGCTAACCCGGACAGTTTGACGGCAGGGCCGTTAATCGGGGCGAAGCGACTAATCTTGAATGGGATCGTTGGCCGAATCCAGATCTTGGCGGCGGCTCCTTCTTCCTGCCGCGATCCTCCAAGCACGCCGGAAATCCCCATGATCGGATCAACCTGGAACGCGTTATTTATCACAATGGCAATGGGCGCCGGCATGTTTGCGCAGCAGGCGGCCCACAAGGTGTCGGCGGGCAGCGAGGACAAGCAGGTCGGTTCGTTGGCCGGCTTGGAATTGTTCTGCTCGGCGGAAGGCTATTATTTGGCGGGGCGATTCCAAGGCCCTGTCGGCGTCGCCGAGCTGTCCGATGACGCGCTGTCCTCGCCGCTGGCAGACGAGGCGTTGCTGATGGCCGTGACCGAAGGGCCACCAGAAGCCGCTCTGGAGTCATGGAAGTCGCCGGAGCCAATGGAGCTGGCGATGGAAGCCCCGATCGCGCCGCCGGAATTGACGGTGTCCGCACCGACGGCGGAGCCGCCGGAGCGGGAGATGGTTGCCGAAACGGCCGCGGTGGCCGGATCGCCAGCGGAGCCTGCCGACTCCGGACCGTTCCCGCCGGAACTCGCCGTCCCGGCGCTGGCCGACGGCGGCATGGCCGAGATTCTACCCCCGCCGGCGCCGGACATGCCGCTCGCCGTACCCGGCAACAGCTTTGACAATCTGGCCGATGATCCGTCGAATGGGGGGGCTTCGCGTTCGGCAGAGCGGATGCCGTTTCCGGCGAGTATTGCGGATTTCCCCAGGCGGACCTATGCTGACACGGCACCGAGTTCCGAGAGCCGATATGTCAGTTCGTCCGACTTGCTTCGCGAGCGGGCGATGGCGCGCGGGGAAGCCCTTCGCCAGCGGGTCGAGACCCGCAAGTGGCTGGGCGTCAGTCCGCTTCGCCCGACCATCGGCTCGACTCCCTACACGACCGCCGACGAGCCCCAGCTGCTCCTGGTCGTTCCGAGTACCGCTTCGAGGCCGAGGCATTTGCCCGGTGGTTGACATGGATGAGATGCGGGTTGTGGGGCGAAGGTACGACACACGTGAACCTATCGCGATCACGATCAAGAATGATGGCCGGATTTCGGACATCGTCATCGCCGACCGAATCGCCGACGATCGTCTGCCCTGGATCGCGCCCGGTTTGACGGACCTCCAAGTGAACGGTTTCAACGGCCGGGCATTCAATGATCCGGGGCTGGCCGTGGAAGATGTACTGCAAATCAGTCGGAGTCTGGATCGGTTTGGAATCACCGGCTATTGCCCGACAGCCACCACGGACAGCTTCGAGGCTCTGGCCCGCATGATGGCCGTGGTCGCTTGCGCTTGCCAGCAACAGGCGGACGTAGCCCGGCGCGTCCGAGGAATCCACCTGGAAGGCCCCTACATTTCTTCGGAAGACGGTCCGCGGGGCGCTCACCCGAGGGTACACGTCCGCCCCCCGGACAGCGACGAGTTTCAGCGACTGCAGGAAGCGGCGGGGGGCCGCATTTGCATCCTGACCATGTCGCCCGAGTATCCCGGTGCCGCGGCGTTCATCCGCCGCGTTACGGCGATGGGCGTTTTGGTGGCGATCGGTCACACCAACGCGACGTCCGACCAGATTCGCTCGGCCACCGACGCCGGTGCGCGTCTGAGCACCCATCTGGGCAACGGCAGTCACGTACAAATCTGCCGGCATCCAAATTACATCTGGGACCAATTGGCAGAAGATCGCTTGACCGCCAGTTTGATTGTGGACGGCCATCACTTGCCGGCGGCGGTCGTCAAGACATTTGTGCGGGCGAAAACACCGGCGCGATGTATTCTGGTCAGCGACGTGGTTTCCTTGGCCGGCCTTCCGCCGGGACGCCATCATTTGCCCAGCTTGGGCGAAATCGATCTCTTGGAAAACGGTCGGACAGCCGTCGTCGCCCAGCCGCAACTGCTGGCGGGCGCCATCCTGCCGATTACCGCCGGGATCGCCAATGTTCTGCGTTTCACCGACGCAGGCTTGGCTTCGGCGGTCGATATGGCCAGCACGAGGCCGGCAGCGTTGCTGGGACGCACCGAGCCCTGGCTTGAAATCGGCAAACTTGCCGACTTGGCCCTCTTTCATTTACCGGGCGCTGACCGGTCGGCAGCCGTCGGCGAACTGGCGGTCGTCGCCACCGTCAACTCGGGACGCCTGGTTTTCGGCCAATTGCCGCAGGTCTGATCTCTCCCGTTTCGAGACGACCCCGCAGCCTGCCTGGGCGCTTTTTTGCTGGTTACCGCGGACTTCCCAGAAAGGTGGTGCTGGCGCGGCTTGAGCGCAGCTAACAGGCGTTAAGCCTGTTAACCGTTGTTCCGGCAACTTGACACACTTGCGGGTGACCTGTATTCTTTCGTACCTAGCGAAACAGTAAATGCCTTTGTTAGAAGGTTTTGATCGTCGCGGGCACGCCTTGAAATAGGGCGGAAACGCCACGAGCGGTCCAGTGGAAAGCGTATAAGATTATGAATCCGAACGAGTTGTTGCGAATTGTCGACTCGCTTCACCGCGAGAAGAACATCGACACGGAGGTCGTCTTTCAGGCGATCGAAGCCGCACTCGCATCGGCCGCGCGACGACAGTTCGGAGAAGAATCGGAGATCGTTGTCCAGATCGACCGAACCAGTGGAATCATGCAGGCGATCGTCAACGGGAATCCGTTGGACGAAGACACGATCGGCCGGATTGGCGCACAGACGGCCAAGCAGGTGATTATTCAGAAAATTCGCGAGGCGGAACGAGATTCCTTGGTCCAGGAATTCAGTGGCCAGATCGATGACATGGTGAACGGCATCGTCCAACGGGTCGAAGGCGGGGCGACACTGGTTTCTCTGGGCAGTATGGAGGCCATCCTGCCGCGCAGCGAACAGATTCCGGGCGAAACGCATCATGCCAACGAACGGATTCGCGCGGTGATTCACGAAGTCAAGCCGCAGGGAAGCCGGGTCAAGGTGGTGCTGAGCCGGACGCGGGCTGTTTTGGTGCGGAGACTGTTCGAGCAGGAGATTCCGGAGATCGCCGAAGGCGTGATCGGGATCAATGCGTTGGCTCGCGAGCCGGGCTATCGCACCAAAGTGGCCGTCAGCAGCACGGACCAGCGTGTCGATTGCGTCGGCGCGTGTGTGGGCGTGCGGGGTAACCGGATCAAGAACATTGTCGACGAATTGGCGGGCGAACGGATTGACATTGTGCGGTGGAACGACGACCCGCAGTCGCTGATTCCCAACGCCTTGCAGCCCGCCAAGGTCGATCAGGTGCTGTTGTGTGATATGTTGGGGCGAGCGATTGTCCTGGTGCCGGAGGATCAGCTATCGTTGGCCATTGGGCGCCGCGGTCAGAACGTCCGCTTGGCCAGTAAGCTCTGTGGCTGGGATATTGAAATTATGACGGCCGACGAGCTGGATGAGCAGATCGACCGCGCCAGCGCTGGGTTCATGTCTTTGGAGGGCATGGACGAGGAACTGGCGACGCGGTTGGTCGAGCAAGGCTATCTGTCCTACGACGACTTGTCCGTCATCGAACCGGATGCGCTGATGCAGATGGGTGGGCTGACGGAGGAGCAGGTGGAACGTCTGGTCGAGCAGGCGGAACTCAAGGCAGAGGAGGCCGATCGAGCGGCGTCAGAGGAGCGGCGGCGGCAGAAAGAGCGAGATCACTTGGAGGCCGTCGAGCCGTCGGCCGAAGAGGCGGGATCTGCCGAGGAGCCCGTCGAGCCAACGGCCGAAGAGGCGGGGTCTGCCGAGGAGGCCGTCGAGTCGTCGGCCGAAGAGACGGGGTCGGCCGAGGAGGCCGTCGAGCCGTTGGCCGAAGAGGCGGGGTCGGCCGAGGAGGCCACCGAGTCGTTGGCCGAAGAGGCGGAGGAGACCGAGGATACCGGCGAGTCGTCCGCCGAGGAGGCTGGCAAGCCGCCAGTCGTAGAGTGATCGCCTCCGCAACACCGCGTCTCCCTGCCGAGGGGCTGGAGGTCGCGGCAAAATATCGTGTATTCTGGCGTGTTTCAGGTACTCCGCGTGACCAGCATAGGAGGTCGCGGATATGATTTAAGTATTGACAGTGCTGAGCGAGGCGGCTTTCTCCCGAGAAGTCCGTGCAGCTGCCCCGCGAGGAAAGGCGACGTTGCCGTGCGCATTTACGCGTTAGCCAAAGATTTAGACATCGACAGCAAAGAGTTGGTGGAGGTCTGCCGCAAGGCAGGTATCTCCGGCAAAGGTTCTGCGCTGGCAAGTCTCACTGACGACGAAGTCGTCAAAGTCAAAGCGTTCTTGCGCGGTAGCGACAAGAAGGCGGAGGCTGCAGGAGCCGGGGCGCCAGCGCGGCGCACCACGGCGGATGTTTATCGGCGAGAGGATTACATCGCGCCGGTTACTCCAGGCAAAGTCAAGGTTCTGGAGGGTACTGGCCGTCGGCCAGGGGCAAAACCTGAGGCGGCCAAGACCGCGGAGGAGCCACAGACGGAACAAGGCGAGCCGCTGCCAGAGGCTCCTGCAACGCCCGTGTTCGAGCCGTCAATGGAGCCAGAGCCCGTTGCACCCGCGACGGTGACACCGGTACCGGCCGAGCTCGAACCGGTCACGACGCCGGTTACACCCGCGCCGGTCGAGCTGCCGCCGCTGGAAGTCGCCCCGGCAGAGCCACCGGAAGACGCTCGCCCGCAGGAATCCATCGCGGCGGAACTCCCCATCGAAGCGTCCGCTCCAGAAGATCTGGATGCCAGGGTCGAGCCGGTGCGCGAAGAGCGCTGGGGAGAGAGAAGGCAACCGAAGATTATCGATCTTCGCGGCGACGACAAGAAAGAGGGAGCGGCCGGTGGAAAGTCGGTCAAACGCAAACGGCAGCCGGTCATCAAGTTAGCCCAAGTGCCGGCCGGCAAATCGCCGCCAGCCGCGCCGAAGCAGCCGGAGATCAAAGCGCAAAAGCCGGAAATCCGGCTCACTCCCAGCGCCATTGCCGGGCACCGCGCCGGCCAGAAAGCGCCGTTGGAGCAGCTGACCAAAGAGCATTTCGCCAAGACTCAGGAAAAACGGAAGCCGGGCGCAGCAGCGCCGCCGGCGGACAAGGACCGCAAGCCGGTGGGCAAGCCGGAGACGGGGCCGGCGGCCGCGACTCCGCTGGGCGGCAAGGGCTCCAAACGCCGCCGTCCCGGAACGGCAGAGGAGGAGGTCGACCGCAACATGGCCGGCTTGGCCGCCGCGCGGCTGGATCGGCAAAAGTCGCGCAAAGTCCGCGCCCGTGCCCGGACCGATACTCCGGAGGGCGAGGAGGAACGCGAGGTCGCTCCCGTCCGACGGCCCAAGAAACTGATCCGCCGGCACGGTGCCAGCACCGCCGCGCCGCGTCGGGAAAGCGTTGTCCTGGTGCTGCCCTGCACCGTCCGCAGCTTTTCCGAGGCGACAGGCGTGGGAACGGGACAGGTGCTCAAGTTCCTGATGGGCATGGGCACCGCGAACTTGACGATCAACGCCCAGTTGGACGACGAGATCGCTCAAGTGCTGGCCACCGAACTGGGAATCGATGTCGAGTTTCGGCGGCCGCCGACCCTGGAAGAATCGATCATCCAGGAATTGGACGCTGCCGACGAAGACCCGGAACTGCTCCAGCCTCGGCCGCCGATCGTTACTTTTCTGGGACACGTGGATCACGGCAAGACTTCGCTGTTGGACTATATCATCGGCACCAACGTCGTGGCTGGCGAGACCGGCGGCATTACCCAGCACATTCGCGCTTATCGCATCACCAAGAACGATCGCGCCATCGCGTTTGTCGATACGCCGGGCCACGAAGCCTTTACGGAGATGCGGGCCCGAGGTGCCAACGTGACCGACATCGTCGTTCTGGTCGTGGCGGCCGATGACGGCGTGATGCGGCAAACCGAAGAAGCCATCAGCCATGCCCGAGCGGCGGGTGTTCCGATCATCGTGGCCCTGAATAAGATGGATGTGCCAGGTGCCAATCCCGAGCGGGTACTGCAGCAGCTGACGGCCCAGAATCTGTTGCCTAGCGAATGGGGCGGCGATGTGGAAGTCATTCGCACCAGTGCCGTGACCGGGGCAGGCATGAATGACTTGCTGGAAACCATTCTCCTGACCGCCGACTTGAACGAGTATCGAGCGAATCCCGACCGGACGGCGACCGGCGTGTGCTTGGAAGCCGAGCAGCAGGCGGGAAAGGGAGTGATCGCCAAACTGGTTGTGCAATCCGGCACCCTGCGTGTCGGGGACGTGGTGCTGTGCGGCACGTCCTATGGCCGCGTCAAAGCCATGTACGACACGTTGGATGTGCGTCGCCGGGTTGCCCAGGCGGGACCTTCGACGCCTGTGAACCTGACGGGGTTCGATGAAACGCCCAATGCCGGCGATCGTTTCCATGTCCTGCAAGACATCTCGCAAGCCCGCCAGATTGCCGAGCAACGCGCCGTTCGCAGCCGAGAACTATCTTTGGCGGGAGGCACGACGCGAGTTTCGTTCGAGGAGTTCCAGCGACGGCTGGCCGAAGGCAATTTGGCCGAGACGCGGGACGTTTCCACGCTGAACCTGGTGATCCGCACCGACGTTCGCGGCTCGATCGAAGCCATCGAAAAGGAACTGTCCAAGCTCGAGCATCCCGAAGTGCAGATCAAGGTCCTGCACAAGGCTGTCGGTGCCATCACGGCGGGGGATGTGATGTTGGCCCATGCCTCGCAAGCCGTCGTGATCGGCTTTAACGTGATTCCCGATGATGCGGCGCGGAGTTTGGCGGATGACAAGCAGGTTGAAATCCGCCGCTACGACATCATCTACAAGATGACCGACGACATTCGGGCCACTCTGGAAGGCAAGTTGAAGCCCGAAAAGCGCGTCGTCGAGTTGGGCCACGCGGTCGTCAAGCGGGTGTTTTCCATCAGCCGAGTCGGCGTCGTGGCGGGCTGTTACGTCATTCGCGGCTCGATCGCCCGCGGCTGTCGCATCCGCGTCAATCGCGATGGGCGGACGATCGGTGATTACGAGATGGACTCGTTGCGGCACGAGAAGGACGATGTTCGCGAGGTGCCTCGCGGCATGGAGTGCGGCATCAAACTGGCCGGCTTCAACGATATCAAGCAAGACGATGTACTGGAGGCTTACAAGATCGAGGAAGTGGCGAGAACGCTGTAGTCCGAACTGGCGGGGCAATCCCCAAACACGGGGCGGGTGCTTTTTCTCGCCGCCGTCCCGTGCAGCGCACCTGAGAATCCCGGAACGAATGCTATGTCATCCCGACGCGTGCTCAAAGTCGCCGAGGCTATCCGCGAAGTGGTCAGTATGGCCATCCTGACCGAATTGCGCGATCCCCGGGTTCGCGACGTGACCGTGACCTACGTCGAGGTTTCCGGCGATCTGCGCCAAGCCAAAGTCCACGTCTCGGTGATGGGCGGCGAAGCGAAACAGAAATTGACGCTTCACGGCCTGCAGAACGCGGCGGGCTTCCTGCAACAGAAAGTGGCTCACCGGATCGAAACCCGCTACACGCCGCGGCTGACGTTCTTCCTGGACCAAGGTGTCAAGCACTCCATCGAGGTGAGTCGGTTGCTCAGCGAGTTGCTGCCTACCGATCTCGAAGTCAAGGAAGAAACGCTTGATCGAGAAATGTCCGGCGAGGATACCTCGACCTCGGGCGAGGATATTCCCGGCGAGGATGCCGCTCGCGAGGCTTCCTCTGATGACCAGACGCCAGACGAAGAAATGTTCGAGGAAGAACCGTTCGATGAAGCCGGACGGAGTTGACGACTAGCCAAGACAAAGGTTCCCATGTCGACGCCCAATCGCAGTGCCCTGATCAACGCCGCCTACAAGCTGCTGAAAGAGCATTACCAGCCCTGCCAGCCGCCGGCGGACCGCACGCTGTTCGAGCACCTGATGTACGCCTGTTGCCTGGAGGACGCGCGGCCCGAGGCCGCGGACGAGGCCTTCGCCAGGCTGCAGCAGACTTTCTTCGATTGGAACGAGGTTCGCGTCACGACCGTCACGGAACTGGCGGAAACCTTGTCTCCGCTGCCCAACGGGACTGCCGCCGCGAAACGGCTGAGGCCGGCCCTGCAGCACATCTTCGAGACGAACTACTCCTTCGACATCGAGTACATGAGGAAACAGAACCTCGGCAAATCGGTCAAGGACATCGAGGCGATTCGGGGCGTGACGCCGTTCGTCACCGACTACGTCACGCAACACGGCTTGGGAGGCCACGCCATTCCCTTGTCCAAGAGCATCATCGATGTGTTGACGGTCATTGGCGTGATCACGGAGATCGAGGCCAAGCGGAACCGCGTGCCGGGACTGGAGCGGGCGATCCCCAAAGCCAAAGGCATCGAGTTCGCTTCGCTGCTGCACCAGTTGGCCGCCGAATTCGTGTTGTCGCCCCACAGCACGAAACTGCGGGCACTGCTGATGCAAATCGATCCGGAGGCCAAGGATCGGCTGGCGAAGCGTCTGGCCAAGGCGGAAGAGACGGCGGCCGCCACCGAACCGAGGCGTCCGGCGGTGCCAACGGCTCGGCCCGAAGCATCGGATTCGGCCGCGTCGGCCAAAGAGGCGACGGGCGGCAAACGCAAACGAAAAGAGACGCCCCCGGATGCCGGACATTCGAAGAAGGCCGAATCCCCCGCCGGCGATAGCGATCCTGCGATGGCCCCGAAAACTTCGGCTACGAAACAGCTTTCTAAGAAGAAGCCCCGCTGATGATGCCGTTGCTGCTGGTTTGCGTCCTGCTGGCGGCGGAATCCCCCCCGCCCCAGACGCTGCGTGACGAGTTCGACGAGCCGGTGATGCGCCTGGTTCCCGTCGAGGCACGCGACGAGGCCGCGCAGGCCAAGGTCACGGCGGAAGCGTTGTACGCCCACGGCCGCATGTTGTTGCAGCGGCGCGATTTCCCGGCGGCCTTGCGGCGGTTCCAGCGAGCTTATCGCTATCATCCCCAAGCCGACTCGATGCTGCCCCGAATTGTCCTGCTGGCGCACCAGATCCGCCGTCCGGACGAAGCCGCACGCTATGCCTTGTTGGCCGCCGAGAGAACGGAGGTCAGCCCAGCCCTGCTGCGGCAGCTGGCCGTCCAGTTGTCCGCACGGCAAGAGTGGTCGCAGGCGCTGGCGCTGTTCGAGGCTTCGCTTCCTGCCAACGCACTGCCCGCCAGTCCGCCCGGCGAGGCGGATGAAGACATTGCGGCGCTGCTGGTCTATCTGGAGATCGGCCGTCTGGCCCTGCTGACTCGCGATTTCCCCAAGTCTGCCGACTACTTTGCTCGCGTCCAGGACGCCTTGGAGAATCCCGGGCGTCTGGCGCAGAACGAGGCGGTCAAATCGGCGCTGCTGGGCCAAGCCGAACGCACCTACCGGCTGATGGCGGAAGCATTCTTCTTGGCCGAACGGTACGAGAACGCCGAGGCCGCCGTGCGGCGGGCCTTTCCGCAGCCGGAGGGGCAGCGTGCACCGCCCCAACGGGACTTTCAGTTGGCCCGCATCGCTGCCAAACGCGGGCAAACCGACGAGGCGATGCGATCTCTGGAAAGCTACTTCGCCGCCCAATCATCCGCCGCGGGCGGCGAGCCCTACGCCCTGCTCGCGGAGCTGCTGGGTGGTGCCGAGCCGGACTCGGCGGCGGCCGACCAGCAGCTGCACGCGCGGCTCGAAAAACTTCTGGAAAGCGATCCTCAAAATACGGCTCTGATGTCCTATCTGGCGGAACTCGAATTCCGGCTAGAGCGTTTCGAGGCAGCGGAACAACGATACGAGCAATTGCTGGTGCTGCAACCGGCGGCCGATGTCTACCGGGGCTTGGCGGATATCTACGGTCGTCAGAACCGCACGGAGAAGTTGGCCGAATTGTGCGGAATCATGGTTGCCAAAGGCGGCAGCTTGTCGGATCTGACCCGGCTGCTGGAATCGCTGGAAGAGTATCCGGAGCTGCGTGGCCTCGTGATCGCCCTGGTTCAGCAGCAACGGCAGGACGATTCGCAACAGATTCCCGCCGGCGCGTTGCTGGCCGCCGCCGTGCTGGCCGAGCGAGACGCGGATTCGCCAGCCGCCGACGCCTCAGCTGCCGACACCCCAGCTGCCGACACCCCAGCTGCCGACACCCCAGCTGCCGACGCCCCAGCTGCCGACGCCCCTGCTGCCGACACCTCCGCCGCCGACATCTTGTTTGCGGATGCAGCGAGCCGCTTGGAGCCGCCCGCGCGGGCCGAATACCGGCTGGCATGGGGGCTGAATCTGCTGTTGGCAGGCCAGCGCGAGCGGGCCGTGCCGGTCTTTCGTCAGGCCCTGGCGGACGAATTACCCGAGGAGCGTAAGCTGGCCTGTTATTTCTATTTGACGCGAGCGTTGGCCTTGGCGGGGCAGATCGGCGACGCGCTGCAGGTGGCGGAGGAGGCGGCCCAGGCGTTCCCCGACGCACCCCGTTTGCAGGCCCAGCCGGGTTGGGTCCAGTACTACGCCAAACGCTACGAGGAAGCGGAACGCTCCTACGAATCCTTGCTGGAACGGTTCGACAGCCAGGCGGCGGGCGGCGTCCGCGACGCGATGCGCGATGCGCGGCTCGTCTTGTCGAACATCGGGGTGCAGAGAAACCGCATGGCGCAGGCCGAGGAGTGGTTGGAGCAAGTGCTGGACGAGTTCCCCGAGGATCTCGGCGCGCTGAACGATTTGGGCTATCTCTGGGCGGACCAAGGCAAGAACTTGATTCGGGCCCTGGAGATGACGCGTCGGGCCGTCGCGGGCCAGCCCGACAACGCCGCGTATCGCGACAGTCTGGGGTGGGCGTTGTATCGGTTGGATCGGATTCCCGAGGCGATTCGGGAACTGGAACAGGCCGCCGCTGGCGACGACCCGGACGGCGTGATCCTGGATCACCTCGGGGATGCGTATCGACGGGCGGATCGCACCGCCGAAGCCGTCGCCCTCTGGCGGCGGGCGGCAGCGGCCTTCGCCAAAGAAGAGGATCGGGAAAAACAAACGGCAACCGAAGAGAAAATCAAGCGTTACGAGAAGTAGATTTATGGCTGGACATTCCCACTGGGCGGGCATCAAACACAAAAAGGCCCTGATTGACAACAAACGTGGCAAGCTCTGGAGTAAACTCTCCAAAGCGATCATTGTCGCCGCCAAGATGGGCGGCGGCGATACGACAATGAACGTGCGGCTGCGGACCGCAATCCTGGATGCCAAAGCGGTCAGCATGCCCAAAGAGAATATCGAGCGGGCCGTGAAGAAGGGCACCGGCGAACTGGACGGCGGCAACCTGGATGAAACCGTCTACGAGGGCTGCGGTCCCGGCGGCGCGGCCGTGATGTGCGACATCATGACCGACAATCGCAACCGAACCGCGCCCGAAATCCGCAAGCTGTTCGAGTTGCACGGCGGCAAACTAGGGAGCGCGAACTGCGTCGGTTGGATGTTCGAGCGCAAAGGCGTGTTCGTATTCGCCGTTGGACAAGTCGACGAAGAGAAACTGATGGAGGTGGCTCTGGAAGCCGGCGCGGACGACGTCAAACAGGCCGCCGACAAGTGGGAGGTCACCTGCAGTCCGGAGCGTTATTCGCAGGTTGCCGACGCCTTGGCCGCAGCCGAGCTGGAGCCCGAAGACAAGGAACTGACCCGCATTCCGACCACGACTGTCGAGCTGAACGCCGACGACGCTCGGCGGATGCTAAAACTGATGGAAGCCCTGGACGATCACGACGACGTGCAAAACGTCTCGGCCAACTTCAATATCCCTGACGAAGTCATGGCGGAATTGTCCGACGCCTCGTAGATATACTGCGACCTTTCGGCAGCGACGATTGACCGCCAGCTGGTCGCAGGCGAAACGGCTGACGCCCGGATTGCTTGGCGATCCCCCCGAAGGCCAAGGCGTGGGCGGCGGAGATGGCTCGAATTCCGCCGCCTTCAGGGTGCCAGGTGGGCTGTTGATTTCGTTGTGGTGTACGCTTCAGCGTGTCTTTCTCGTGGGGCGCAGCCCGACGCGGCACGCGGAAGCACTCGCTCCAACAAGGCCCGATGCGCCAGACACTTTCGCCACGATGCCCCTCAATGTACTGGAATATGATCCATGAACATGAATGCCGTTCGCGTCCTTCGTCTGATCGTCCTGGCCTGGGTCCTGGGGCCGCCGATGGCTGTCATGGCGGAACCGCTGGTCGATCAGCACCCAAAACTGAAAGTACAGAACCAGGTTCCCTTGCGGGCCTATCCGTTCGATCTGCGGGACGTGCGGCTGCTGGACGGGCCGTTCCGGCAAGCGCAGGAATTGGATCGGCAGTATCTGCTGAGTTTGGATGCCGATCGGCTGCTGCACACGTTCCGGCTGAACGCAGGACTGCCGTCGCAGGCCGAGCCGTTGGGCGGTTGGGAGGAGCCGACATGTGAAGTGCGGGGACACTCGCTGGGACATTACCTGTCGGCCTGCTCGCTGATGGTCGCCAGTACGGGCGACCGGGATCTGAAGCAGCGGGTCGACTACCTGGTCGCTGAATTGGCCAAGTGTCAAGACCGGTTGGGCAACGGCTATCTGAGCGCCTTTCCCGAGGAGTTTTTCGACCGCGTGGAGAATTTCCAGCGGGTGTGGGCGCCCTACTATACGCTGCACAAGATCTTTGCCGGGCTGCTCGATGCCTACGTCCATTGCGACAATTCGCAGGCGCTGACGGTCGCGACGGAATTCGGCGACTGGGCCGCGGCCCGCAACGCTCGGCTCAGCGACGACCAGATGCAGAAGATGCTCGGCAACGAACACGGCGGCATGAACGAGACGCTGGCCAATCTGTACGCGCTGACGGGCGACGAACGACACCTGCAGACGGCCCAGCGATTCAATCACCTGGCTGTCGTCGAGCCGCCGTCCAAGGGCGAGGACCGGTTGAACGGTTTGCATGCCAACACGCAGGTCCCCAAATTTGTCGGTACGGCCCGCCAGTACGAGTTGACCGGAGAGCCGTGGCTGCGTGCGGCCTCGAAGTTTTTCTGGGAGACGGTCGCCCTGAAACGGTCTTACGTGATCGGTGGCCACAGCGACCACGAGCACTTTTTTCCGGTCGAGGAGTTTTCGAAACAGCTTAGCCCGGCGACGGCCGAGACGTGCAACACGCACAATATGCTGAAGCTGACGCGGCACATGTTCGCCTGGGAGCCGTCGGCCACCGCGATGGATTTCTACGAACGCGCTTTGTTCAACCAGATCCTCGCGTCCCAGGAGCCGCGCGGAGGAATGATGGCTTATTTCATTCCGCTCAAGCCGGGGCACTTTATGGTCTACAATACCCCCACCGATTCTTTCTGGTGCTGTACGGGCACGGGCATCGAGAACCACGGCAAGTACGGCGACACGATTTTCTTCCATGACGACCGCTCGCTGCTGGTCAATCTGTTCATTTCCGCCGAAGTAACCTGGCGCGAGAAAGGCCTGGTGCTGCGGCAGGAAACCCGCTTTCCGGAAGCGGACACGACGCGGTTGACCTTTCGCCGACAGGGTGGACCGCCGAGCCTCGGCGGTGCGGCAACCGAGAACGAGCAGAGTTCCCGTCCGCGGCCCGAATCCGCTCCTGTACCCGGCCAGCAACCGGAATCGCCGGCGCTGAAAATCCGCTGGCCGGCGTGGGCTCGGGCCGGGATGCAAATCACCATCAACGGCGAACAAGTCGCGGCTGACGGGACACCCGGCAGCTATGTGACGCTCCAACGCCAGTGGCAGGACGGTGATTGCGTCGAGGTTCGCCTGCCGATGAGCTTGCGGATCGAAGCGATGCCCGACGATCCGCGCATGGTGGCTCTGTTGTACGGCCCGATCGTATTGGCCGGAGAATTGGGTACGGCGGGCTTGGAAAACCTGTCGTTGCACCTGCGCAGCCAACTCGACCTGGCCCGCGTGCCCACCCCGGCGGTACCGGCCTTGGTGTGCGAACCGGCCGACTTGTTGACGCACGTCGAACCTTTGCCGGACCGGCCGCTGACGTTCCGCACGCGGGGGATCGGCCGGCCGCAGGACGTGACGCTCGTGCCCTTGTACCGGCTGCACTACCAGCGTTACGCCGTCTATTGGAAACTGTTGACAGACGACCAATGGCAGCAGCGCGAAGCGGAACTCGCGGTGGCCGAGCGGGAACAGCGCGAGTTGACGGCGCGGACCGTGGATGCAATCCGGCCGAACGATCCGCAGGTCGAGGCGGATCACAAGTTGCAAGGCGAACGGATGGCAGCGGGCGATTTTCAAGATCGCTCGTGGCGTCACGCTGCGGAGGGCGGTTGGTTTTCGTACGAGTTGAAGGTCTTGCCCAGTGTGGCTCAGGAACTGCGGATCACGTATTGGGGCAGCGACAGCGGGCCGCGGGTATTCGATGTGCTGGTGGACGGTGTCCCGCTGGCCACGCAACGGTTGCAGGGCAATCGTCCCGGCGAGTTCTTCGACGAGGTGCATCCGCTGTCGGCAGCCTTGACGCAAGGCAAAGAACGAATCACCGTCAAATTCCAGGCCCATCCCGGCGCGACCGCTGGCGGCGTGTTTGGGATCCGCGTTCTGCGGGAGAAATGAGGAGTCGTCAACATGCGTTATGCCGTGATTATGGCGGGCGGATCGGGAACGCGACTGTGGCCGATGAGCCGCGCCGCGCTGCCCAAGCAGCTGATTCCCTTCCTCGGCGGCAAGAGTTTGCTGGCAGGAGCCTTCGAGCGGCTCGAAGGACTTGTCGATCCCGACCGTCGCTACGTCTGCGCCGGGCGACCGCATCGCGATGGGATCCTGGCCGCCCTGCCGCAACTCGCCCCGCAGCGGTTCCTCGGCGAACCGGTGGGACGCGACACGCTCAACGCCGTCGGTTTGACCGCCGCCGTGCTGGCGGCACAAGACCCGGACGCCGCGTTCGCGGTGCTCACGGCCGACCACTTGATCGAGCCGCCGGACGAGTTCCGGCAGATCATGGCCGAAGGGTTCGCCGTGGTGGAACGCGAGCCGAACACGTTGGTAACGTTTGGGATCACGCCGACCTATCCGGCCACCGGCTTCGGCTATCTGCAGCTCGCCGCACCGTGGAGCGGTTCGGCGCGGGTTGTCGAACAGTTTCGCGAGAAGCCGCCTTTGGAGGTCGCCGAACAGTATCTTCAAAGCGGCGCCGATCGCTACCTGTGGAACAGCGGGATGTTTGTCTGGCGGGCCGCGACGCTGCTGGACTGTATTCGCCGCTACGAACCGGCGGTCTGGCAAGGCTTGACGGCGATCGCCGCCGCTTGGGACACGCCCGCTCGCGATGCCACGCTCGACCGCATCTTTCCCACGTTGAAGAAGATCAGCATCGATTTTGCGGTGATGGAGCCGGCTTCACGCGATCCGACGGTTCGGGTTGCGGCCATTCCCATGCCGCTCCGCTGGCTGGACATCGGCTCGTGGCCGGCCTTTGCTCAGACACGTCCTAAGGACGCCGACGGAAACTCGCTGGCGGCGCCGCGCACGCTGCTGCTGGACACCGCCGATTGCCTGGTCGCCTCCGACCAGCCCGACCATTTGGTGACTCTCGTCGGCTGCCGCAATCTGGTGGTGGTCCACACGGCCAAGGCCACGCTGATCTGCCCCGTCGAAATGGCGGAGAAAATCAAAGACGTCCAGAAGCTGGCTCACGAACAATTTGGCGGAGCATACACGTAGACCCGCGGCCAGAATCTAACGTCGCAATCAATCCGCATCGGAGAGTTGCTATGCCCCGTAAGCCCCCGGTCAACGCCCGGCGGGAATTGGTCAAAATGATGGGCCACTGGATGCCGGTCTTCGGCAGCGTGGGGAAAGCTGCAGGAAACGCGAATGTCGAATGACGAGCGACGCCAAGCCGTGAAACAGATTGCGGTCACGATGGGTGATCCGGCGGGAATCGGGCCGGAGTTGTGCCTGCGACTGCTGTACGACACCAAGCTGACCGAGTTGGTCAGGCCGATTGTGTTTGGCGATGCCGGCGTGCTGCGGCGCGTCGCGCGCCAGTGCGGCCTGCCGGAACCGACGATAGTCGTCGATCCGAGGCAATGGCAGCAGGCGAGCTGCAAGCTCCGGCAACCGGCGGTCTTGGATCTGCAAGTTATCGAGGCCGACGCCGTCCGCCCGGGTCACGTCGATGCGGCGACGGGGCGGGCATCGTACTGCTACATCGAAGCGGCCATTGCCGCCGCCCTCGCCGGTACGGTGGACGCCGTCGCTACGGGGCCGATTCACAAAGAAGCGCTGCACGCGGCGGGGATCCCTTACCCGGGCCATACCGAGATCTTTGCCGCCCAGACGGGCGCCGCCCGCTCGTGCATGATGCTGACGTCCCGCGAGATCACCTGCAGCCTGGTAACCACACATATCGGATACCGCGACGTGCCCGGCCAGTTGAGTGTCGCACGGATTCTGGAGGTGATCGAGTTGACCGCCGAGGCGATGCGGCGCATCCGGGGAGAGCTTCCCCGACTGATCGTTTGCGGCCTGAACCCGCACGCGGGAGAACACGGACTGTTCGGCGATGGCGAGGAGGAACGGCTGATCGCGCCTGCCGTCGATGCGGCGCGCCGCCAGGGAATCGACGTCCGCGGACCGCTGCCGCCCGACACGGCCTTCTTGCTGCAGCACCGCCAGGCGGCCGATGCGTTCGTCTGCATGTACCATGACCAGGGCCTGATCCCGCTCAAGGCCCTGGCCTTCGACACCGCCGTCAACGTTACCTTGGGCCTGCCGATCGTCCGCACGTCCGTCGATCACGGCACGGCGCTGGACATCGCCTGGAGCGGCCGCGCGGCCGCGAGCAGCCTGGTCCAAGCGGTCCTGCTGGCGGCCCGATTGGCGACTGCGTAAGCAAGCCCCCGTTGCGAGCGTGCTCAAGGCTTGTTACCGTCAGGGATTGACAACCATCCTTCACCAACCTCGCCTACGTCCCCAAGGGGGCCACCATGCTCCGCAGACCAATCCTTTCCCTTTCCCTCTCGGGCATGCTTCTACTGGCGTGTGTACTGGCCGCCTCCGCCTCGGCGGCGGAGTTGTCGATCGACAATCGCTCGCCGAAGCCGAACGAAGTGGGCTACCGGCCCGGCGATGGCGATACCGCGCGTCTGAACCCGCCCTCGTTCATCTGGCTGCACGAGAAAGACGCTGCCACGTACACGATCCAGTGGTCGATCCAGGCGGACTTTGGCGACGCCGAGACCGCCGACGGGTTTGTGTGGAACACCTATACGCATCATGCGCCGCTGGCACCCGGCGAATACCATTGGCGATATCGCTTCACGGCGCAGGACGGCCGGCAATCCGGCTGGAGTGCCGTCCGCAAGGTGATGGTACCGGACGATGCCCAGCCGTTCCCCATGCCCTCGCGGATCCAGCAACAGCAGCGCGTGCCAAGCGGCCATCCGCGGCTGTTCCTGCGGCCGGAGGACCTGCCGCGATTGCGAGAACTGGCCGGCGGCAAATTGGCAGACGATTTCGAGAAGCTTCGCTCCGAAGCCGAGCGAATCCTCCGCGCCGGTCCGACATCCGAGCCCACCCACCGCGGCTCGGCGCGAGACAAGAACGACCAAGAGGCCATCAAATACTGGTGGCCCAATCGTGAGCAGACCGAGCGGGCTTGCAGGGAAGCCGAAACGCTGGCCTTTGTCTATTTGATTTCGCAAGACCGCAAGTACGGCGAAGCGGCTCGCCGCTGGGTGCTGCATCTGGCCTCGTGGGATCCCGACGGCCCGACCAATTTTCGGCTGAACTGCGAAGCCGGCAAGCCGATGCTGTTCCGCCCGGCGCGGGCCTACGATTGGGCGCACGATATGTTCACGCCCGCCGAGCGTGAGCAGATCCGAGCCAGCACGCTGCGGCGCGTCAGCGACGCTTGGGAGAGTGGCGAGATCGCCCGCGGTACCGGGCATTTGAACTCGCCGTACGGCAGTCACGCCAATCGCATCTGGCACAAAGTCGGCGAGGCCGGGATCGCTTTCCTGGGCGAGATCCCCGAGGCGGAAACGTGGCTGGATTACGCCGTCAACAAGTTCCACGGCTGCTATCCCGTCTGGGCCGACGACGACGGCGGCTGGCACGAGGGCGTCAGCTACTGGAGCGGCTACATGGGCAAAGCCGTGTGGTGGCTGCAAGTCGCCCAAGCGGCGTTGGGCATCAACGGCTTGCAGAAACCTTTCTTTGCCCAGGTGGGCGATTACCCGTTGTACATCGCTCCGCCCGGCTCGCCCAACAGCGGATTCGGCGATCTGGCCTTCCGCCCGCCGTCCAGCGGTGTCGGCGCGTTCATGGAGTATCACCTCCGCGTCAAAGGCAGCCAGCCGGACGGACAGCACGCGGGCTATTGGCGCTGGTGGACTCAACGGTGGGGAATGAAAGGCCCCGACGGCATCCTGGGGTTCTTGTACGCCGCCAATCTGCCGCCGCTGCCCGCCGCCAGACCGCCGGAAGATCTGCCGCCTTCGAAGGTGTTCCGCGGTATCGGCGTGGCCAGTCTGCACACCACGCTGTTGGACAGCCGCGACGACGTGCATTTCCTGTTCAAGTCCAGTCCGTTCGGCACGCAGAGCCACGGACACAATCCGCACAATACGTTTCAATTGAACGCCTATGGCGAGGCGCTGCTGACCACGTGCGTCTACCGCGACCTGCACGGCAGCAAGTTCCACTATCAGTGGGCGCACAGCACCGTGGCGCACAACGGCGTGCTGGTCGACGGCCAGGGGCAGACGAAGCACACACCGGCCCCGCACGGCCGGATTGTCGATCATCGGTTCACGCCCAAGTGGGATTACGTCGTGGGCGACGCCACCGAAGCGTATGGCGGGCGGCTGGTGAGATACCGGCGGCACGTCGTCTTTGTCAAAGGCTCGGCGGACGAAGCGGGATCGGTGCCTTTCCTGGTGTTGTACGACGAACTCGAAGCGAAAGCGCCGGCCACGTTTCAATTCATGCTGCACGCGCTGCGGGCCTTTGATGTGGATGAAACGCAGCAACGACTGAGCGTCCAGCAACCCCGGGCGGGCCTCGACGTCCAGTACCTGGCGCCACAGCCGCTGTCGTTCCGCCAATGGGACGGCTTCACGCCGCCGCCGACTCGCGAGTTTCCCAACCAATGGCACGTCGAAGCCGGCACGCGGGAACCGAGCCGCCAAATCGGCATGTTGACCGTCCTGGTCCCCTATCGCACCGGACAGCGGCCCGAGTGGACCGCCGAACGCATCGAGACCGACGATCGTCCGGTCGTCCGTTTCCAATGCGGCGGCTGGACGCAAATCGTTTCGTTTCCGCCGCACGAAGAGGATGTCCAGAGCTGCGATTGACGCACTCGCAAAGGGAACTGAATCTGGAACGAGGTGAACGATGACCAGAACGACACGACGTAAATTCATGCTCGCCGCCGGCGGCAGTTTCGGGGCGCTGGCCGTGGGGGCCCACCCGGCTGCTTGCGGCGCGGGAGAGGATCACGGCGCGGGGCCGGCGATCGTGGTTCCCCAGCAGCAAGTTCCCGTGTTGGCCGAGGCGGATGTGGTCGTTTGCGGCGGCGGCACCGCGGGCATCGCGGCCGCCTGTTGTGCGGCCCGGCACGGTGCGCGGGTGATCCTGCTGGAGCGTTGGCCCAGTTTGGGCGGGATGGCTACGAATGCCCTCGTCAATATCTGGCACACCAGTGATCGCACGAAACAGGTGATCCTCGGATTCGTCCAGGAGGCCGTCGAGCGGGCGGGAGATTTCATGCACCGCTACGCCGATTCTCCCAAGCGTCCCGAGACGCACTGGTTCGACCCGGAGGGCATGCGGGTCGTGTTCTGGCGAATGCTGCAGGACGCCGGGGTCCAGGTGATCTGCAACTTGACGGCCGTCGAATCGGTTGTCCAAGACGGCCGCCTGCGGGCCGTGCTGGTGGATACCAAGAGCGGCCGCCGGGCGGTGTGCGGCCGGATCTTCATCGACGCCACCGGCGATGGTGACGTGGCCGCGAACGCCGGTGTTCCCTTGGATGTCGGCCGCAAGAGCGACGGGCGTGTCCAGGGGATGACCATGATGTTCTGCCTGGGCGATGTGGATTCGCCAGCCGTCCGTGGGGCCGGGTCGGAAGTCCGCGAACGCGTGTTCGCACAGATGTGCCAGTTGCGCGACGCAGGCCAGTTTCCGCAATTCAACGAGGGCGCGGCGAAGCACTATATTCGCTCGGGCCTGAACCACGTGCCGCACAACATGGTGCCCGCCGCCGGCAACCCGCTCGACGAATCCGAACTGACGCGTCTGTCGATGCAGGCCCGCGAAGACGTCTATCGGATCGTGGACCTCTGGCGACGGGAAATCCCCGGTTTTGCGCAATCGCGCGTCACGCACATGGGGCATGGCCTCGGCGTCCGCGAGTCGCGGCGGATCCGCGGGCTGAAAACGCTGGACGGGGACCAGGTGGTTCAAGCGGTCAAGCACCCGGATGCCGTCGGCCACGGGTTCTGGATGATCGACATTCACGACCCGAAAGGCAGCGGCTATACGACTTGGACCGATCAACAACGGGAACTTATGCCGCCGGCGGGCGAGAGCTACCACATCCCGCTGGGCATGTGCCTGAACGGCACGCTCCCGAACCTTGCCGTGGTCGGCCGCTGTGCTTCCGCGACGCACGAGGCCTGCGCATCGGTGCGGTTGCAAAGCCACTGTATGGTGATGGGCCAAGGCGTCGGCACGTGCGCCGCGCTGGCGCTGGAGGCCGGCGTGGACCTCGCGCAAGTCGAGATTCCCAAGCTGCAGGCGGCGTTACGGCAGGACGGGGCCTACCTGGAAGACGTGCCGTGAGAATGATGTCCCAAGAAGATATAACCCTTTGCCAAAATCAAGGATCGCACGACCATGCCAAAGAGTATTTCCCGCCGTGACTTTCTGAAGACGTCTGGAGCGATTGCGGCGTCGCTGCTCGTTGATATCCAGCATATCGCCTCCGCTCAGGCGGCCACTGCCGCGCAGGAAAAACGCTGGTTCAAAGGCAACCTGCACATGCACAACCAATGGTCCGACGGCCAGCCGCTTCCGGAATGGGCGATCGACTGGTACAAGTCGCACGGCTACGACTTTATCTGCCCGTCCGACCACAACATCTTCCAGTCGGATGACCTTCGCTTCGATGGTTTCGGGTTCGACAACAAGCCGCTCGACCTTGCCGCGTTCAAGGGCGAGACGTCCCTTTGGAAGGTTCTTTCTCCGGCCCCCGGCTGGCCGAAACTGACGCAGAACCGCGTTGACGAGACCATCGAGAAGTTCGGCAAGGATTCCGTGCGAACGATTACCGTCGGTGACCAGACGTACGTCCGCATGAGGCCCTATTCCGAGCTGGAAAAGCAATTCGTCGAGCCGGGCAAGTTCCTCATGATACCCGGATTCGAGCAGACCGGCGGCTGTCACAACGGCCAGCAGGTCCACGCGAATTTCATCAACGTCCGCGAAGTCTTCCCATACATCTCGGCGGAAACGCCGCAGGAAATCCTCGAACAGATGTTCTTGAAAGGCCGGGAGATGTACGACGGGCAGGACTATCTCTTTACAGCGAACCATCCGCTATGGCGCTACTATGACTACTCCCCCAACGATCTGATCGCGCTTCCGCAAATACGGCTGTTCGAGCTGAACAACAATGGTCTCGACGGGAAGTACGACCCGCATCCGCAGGGCTGGAAACCGGAGCAATTCTGGGACGTGGTCAACGCATACCGGGCCGCGCACGACCAACCGCTGCTGTTCGGCATGGGATCGGACGACCGTCATGCGTACGAACCGCAGCCCAAGGCTTGGAGCGTCGTCCGGGCGGCCTGTCTCTGCACGAACCAGCTGCTCGAAGCGATTCACGCCGGCGATTTCTATGCCTCCAACGGGTTGGGTTTCGAGGACGTTCAATTCGACGGCAAGACGCTTTCGGTGAAGATCGACGTCCGTGAGGAAGGCCAGTACCGGATTCTATTCCTCGGCACGAAGAAGGACTACGATCCGACAAGCCGCGTTATCGACGTGGAGGAAGGCCCCCGCTGCCCGACTCGGAAGATCGATATCTATTCCGATAGCATCGGCGTCGTCCTCGACACGATCGAAGGTACGGAAGGCTCGTACACGATCAAGCCCGACGATCTGTACGTCCGCGCGAAGATCGTCAAGGTTGTCGAGGACCTTAAGCCCGACTGGCAATCCGAGCCTGCCGCATGGAGCCAGCCGTACAGGAGCTGACAATCTTCGAGGACGATGCGGATGACGTGAAACGCCATCACCGTGCCGCACGGAAAGGGGCGAACAGACCGCAAGCGGCCCTGGTCAAAACGCCACCGATGGTTAAGAATAGGGAAGGTTGTCAATATCCTTCAGGAGGGCATCGCACATGCCGTTGTACGAATACACCTGCCGCAAGTGCAGCAGCGATTTCGAGTTATTGATCCGCGGCGATGAAACGCCTGTGTGTCCGGAATGCGGCAGTCGCAAGCTGGAAAAACTCCTCAGCGTCGCGGCGGCCCACATCGCGGGCGGAGCGAATGCCCTGCCCGTTTGCGGGATGCCCTCGATGGCCGCCTGCGGCCAGCCGGAATGTGGCGGGGGCCGCTGTGCGTTCGAGTAAGCGGGCTGACGGAAGACAACGTCGTCCCGCCGTGAGCCTGCCGCCGGAACGAGCGGAAGTCTATTCTACGACAGAACGGCGGAGCGCCCTTTGACGCTCCGCCGTTTGCCTTCCCAATCGCTCCCGAACGAACAGAATCAAGGAACCGTATCTCAGGGAATCAGATATACCCCGCCCAGCACGGCACCGGCTTGGAGCAACCCGCCTCGCAGACTGATTGGCACCGGCGGCACCAGCCAGGGGGCGCAGCTGCCCGGACGGTAGTAGCCCAAAGCGTATCGGCATTCGTGGGGCGGATTGATGCCCATTTTGTACGGCAGCAAAGCGACGTTCTTGAAGAAATGCGCCCCGGAGTGGACCGGCTCCATCAGCGGGCCCATCGTATGCCCGTAGCGTTCCAGCCCCGTCTCTTCAAAATACAGCGGCTTGTGGCACAAGGCGGACGCCTTCCAGGTGAATGAGACCAGATCCCAAGCACGCGGGACGTACTGGTCGTCTCCCAAGGTGCATTCCGTCGGCACGCCCCACCAGGCGGCCAAGAAGCACAGGTCGTCGTCGCTCAATTCGCCCAGTCGCACTTGGACCACGTCTCCCTCCGTCCCGGCGACAGCGATCTTGCGGTTATGAATGCTCTGCAAGCGGCCCGCCGCGACGATTTGTCCGGTTCGATTCTTCCACTGGCGGGCCGGGATCTGCCGCAACCGGTTCTCCCGCGCCTCGCGCTCCTCGTCCACCGACGCCGCATCGGGCTTGAACGGGGCGGTGATATCCAGGGAAATCTTGGTGATCGAGTTGTCGCGAAGCGCCTGCCGAGCCGTGTTGCACTTCCGCTCCTCGTCACAACAGTTGCGGTCGTTGTAGATCCGCTGGCAGTCGGTGTCGGTCGGCCGCGATTCATACTCCAGAACGGACGACGGCGGACCGAGCGAAGGTGCCGCCGGTGTCAGCGGCTCGGCAGCCCGTGGCGTTTCTTTTGCCGACCCCGGTGTGCTCGGCTGGCCAGGCTGCCACGGCTGGCCGGGCAACGGGAAGTCCGGGACAAAGGACTCGGCGGGAGGCAACGCAGGCAAGCTCAGTTCCGCCGAGGGCTTCTGCGCGGCATTCGGCTTGGAAAACAACGGAGCCTTCTCGCCGGGCCGCAGCACGGAACGTTTCTGGACGGGTGAATCTTGCCGCGGCATCAGCCCGGCGGGCGGCTGCGGCGCGTCCTCTTGGACGCTGACCATCTCGACCATGTCCAAGCCGTCTTGGCTGGACGCCGCTCCTGTCGGCGACAACAGCCGAATGCCTGTACCTCCACCCAGCGAATTGTCGCCGAATGGATCCTGAAACGGCGCCGGGGCATCTTGATGACCGGCGGGTACGATCCCGGGCCATGTCTTCTGGGTGCGATCTTGCCAAGCGCCCTCAGCCTGCCGCGAGGCAAAGCCCGTCGTCGCAGCGGTTGGGTCGGCCTGGCGGCTCTTCCAGCGCAAGACCGCGCCGGACGCGGAACTCGCGCTATCCTGCCGGCTGCCGTCCCTGCTGTCGGGAGAACTGAATCGCAGGGTGCCCGCGGACCCTTGCGGCGCCGACGGGCCGACGCTCTCTGAGGGTGAATTCAACTCGATCGGACGGGCATCTTCCATCACGGCCAGTTGTCCCGGCGGGGATGGTTCGCCACGCACCGTCGCCGCGCTGAGCCAAGCGGCCATGATTGCACCGCAAACGGCTGTCCGGCGCCAGGTCGCACCGAGACGCAGGCGAGTGCCGGCGCAGACTCGGTCAGCCTCCTTCGGATGCGGACTCGACACTGTAGTTGGGCGCTTCCTGCGTGATGGCAATGTCATGGGGATGACTCTCCCGAACCGATGCTTGAGTGACCTGGAGGAATCGTGTGTCCGTCCGCAATTCCTCAATCGTCCGCGTGCCACAGTAGCCCATACCGGCTCTGAGGCCACCTACCAGCTGATACACAAAATCGCTCAATGCCCCCTTAAAGGGCACCCGTCCCTCGACGCCTTCCGGAACCAGTTTTCCCGTTCCCGTCGTTCCCGCCTGGCGATACCGCTCGCTGGACCCTTTGACCATGGCACCCAACGAACCCATACCCCGATAGACCTTGAACGTGCGTCCCTGAAACAGGATTGTCTTGCCGGGACTCTCCGCCAAACCGGCGAACAGACCGCCGATCATGACCGCGTGAGATCCGGCAGCAATCGCTTTCGTAACGTCCCCCGAGTATCGAATCCCCCCATCGGCAATGATCGGAATGCCGGCGTCCTTGGCCGCCTGGGCAGCTTGGTAAATCGCCGTAATCTGCGGAACCCCGACTCCCGAAACCACGCGCGTCGTGCAAATCGAGCCGGGCCCGATCCCCACTTTGACAGCATCGGCTCCGGCCCGGATCAAGTCCCTGCATCCTTCGCTCGTCGCTACGTTGCCAGCCACAACGTCGATGTCCCAACGCTGTTTTAGCTGTTTGACCGTTTCAATCACATTGGCCGAATGGCCGTGAGCGCTGTCGACAACGAGTACGTCAACCGCTTTCTCGATAAGGCTTTGCGCTCGATCAAAATCAAAGACCCCAATCGCTGCTCCCACCCGCAAACGGCCCTGCTTGTCCTTGCAAGCATCCGGGAACCGTTTCATCATGTCGATGTCCCGGATGGTGATCAGTCCCGTTAGACAGTACTTTTCGTCAACCAGCAAAAGTTTCTCTACCTTTTTTGCCATTAAAATCTTCTCAGCTTCCTCAAGCGTTACTTCTCCCGTAGCCGTTACAAGCTGATCCTTGGTCATCACCTGCGAGATAGGAATATCCATTTTTCCCAAGAATCGCAGGTCGCGACGGGTGAGGATGCCGGCGAGCCTCCCATCCGGGTGGATGATGGGGATCCCCGAAACGTTGTGTTGGTCCATCGCTTCCTGCGCTTGAGCGACCGGGGCATCTGGCGGCAGGGTCACGGGGTCGAAGATGATCCCGTTGGCGCTGCGTTTGACCCGGTTGACTTCCTCCGTCTGCATTTCGATGGACATGTTCTTGTGAATCATCCCGATTCCGCCCGTCTTGGCCAAAGCGATGGCAAATTCGCTTTCGGTTACAGTGTCCATGGGGGAACTGAGCAACGGGATATTCAGGCTGATGCGATTGGTTAGCCGGGAGCGGACGTCAACGTCCGACGGCACCACGTCGCTCCAACGCGGTTCCAGCAAGACGTCGTCAAAGGTGATGGCCGTGTAGCTGATTTTTTCGTGCATGGCAAACTGCTGTCATTGAAAGCGGGAAACGGGGCGTCTGTAGAATGATCCGAAATTATGGCGGGTCACGGGCAGATTGACAACTCGGCGGGCGGTAATCATCCACCCGGTTTCTTCGCTTGGCGATCGTCGTTTCGGCACGAATTTCAGAAAAGGCAACCCAGAAACCGCAAAAGTTGCAAGTTTTTCAAGTCGCCTATATCTCCTTGATTGACAAATCGTTGCCAACGAGTTTAATAGTGCAATGGTTCCAACATGAACGTTGTCTGCTTCTTTGAGAGGGAGGAATCCAAAATGCATCGTTGCCTGTTCGTCCTGACAGTCGTTGGTTTGATGTTCTTTTCTGCGGGTTTGGCGATGGCGGGATCGTCGAGCGGCGGATGCGGAGAAGTAACCTACGTCGAGAAAACCTGTTACGTCCCCGAGTGGGTCACGGAAACGCGGACGGTCACCGTGTGCGAGTACGTCCAGGAGCAAAGGGAAGTCAAGCAGATCGTTCACAAGTGCGTGCCCGTCCAGAAACAGGTCCAGCGCACCTGTATCGTGATGGTTCCCGAACAGCGGACCAAGATGGTGCCGTACACTGTCTGCCGGCCCGTGGTGCAGCAGGTCCAGCGGCAGTACACGGTGAACGTGCCCGTGTGGCGCGAGGAAACGCGGCAGTATACGGCGTACGTCCCCACCGTCGAAACGCGGCAGGGCGTGCGTCGCGTCTGCAGCACGGTGACGGAGGAAGTGGTAAAGACGGTTTGCGTCGATCGAGGCCATTGGGAAACGCAGATGGTCGAGGTCCCCTGCGTGACGCGGCGCTGCAGCTTGATCGGACGCCGCGGCCGGGTCGCCTGCTGTGACCCGTGCAGCTGCTGCCAGCCTTGCACGACGACCGTCTGCCAAAAGGTCTGGGTGCCGAACGTGGTCGAAGAACAGGTCACCGTCACGGTTTGCAAGCCGCAGATCACCGAGGAGCCGTACGAGTACCAAGTCACGGTCTGCAAGCCCGAGGTTCGCGAGTGTACGGTCAAGGTCTGCGACTGGAAGCAGGAAGTGCGGACGATGACCTGCAACGTGACGACCTACGAAAGGGACGTGCACCAGCGGGAAATGACCTACACGGTCTGCGTGCCGCAGCGGAAGACCTGGACCGAAACCGTGACCTGTTACGAAACGCAGGCGGAAGAGGTGACCCGGACCGTGACGGTTTGCGTCCCGCGCCAGGTTCAGAAAGAGTGCCAGGTCAACGTCTGCCGCATGGTGCCCAAGACGGTGCAAGTGCCTGTGCAGTGCGGCACCGGTTGCTGCCGCGGCTGCGGGCCGGTGGTCTGTCGCCGCGTTCGCGGTTGCTGAGCTGGTACGCCGTCCGGCCTTCCTTTTCCGCAGTGCGGGGACGTGTCATTGCCGTGCTCGGCAGTTTCGAGCACGGTTCCCGCACGGGTTGCAGAGCGTGAAGAACCGGCCAAGTGACTGCGCAGGAATAAGGCGTTCTATTCTCGTAGGGCGCATTGCCGGTCTAGTTTTCGGCTTGTCCGGCTCGTCCATCGTCCCGGGCTGCGTGGGCCGATCTCAGATGGAACGGCCTTGCCGTGTCGCTCGGCGCAAGGGTGCAATGGACATACTCCTCGGTCGGCGTCCACTTTCCCATGATCGCCGATAACGCTTCCTCATTCTGCATGACGAAGAATACCACCGTCCTGCTGTACGAGCTTGGTAGTCTGGCACTGATCGTTCCAGCGTCAAGTCAGATTGTTTATCGGAACCAAACCGGGGGACATGCCTGCCTCCCGTCACAAATGGAGGGCTATCTTATTCCCTTCGCCGGTGACCATAGCGGCAAGTGTGAACGTCTGCTCGCGCACTTCACAGGCCCAAAATGGGGCGGATGGTGCGCAGAATTCATTGACGCGGAAACCGCGGATGTAATCGACAGCATTCTTGGTGACATGCCCGGTCGAGATCACATCCGCGTTGACCGCACGAAACTCGACGTCTCCTGGGAGGCGTGGGTGCATGTCAAAATTGAAGGTCCATTGCTTGGGTTACTGGAGCATGATGTGCCGACCGAAGCAATCCTCACTTGGCCCAACAGCGACTAATGATGTCGTTGGTCGCGAGGCAAATCAGTCGAACATCAAAGCGGTGAACGGGAGCCGCCGATCGAACGGGGGATGGTCGCCCACCGGCGGACCGGCCGGAGATGAACCGCCGGAGACGAACCGTACAGACGAAACAGAACGATGGACGGGACAGGCGGACACGGACGAGCGATATGGCGGACGTTTGGACCGCCGCCCCGTCATCGCGATCGACTGCCCCCCCGGGCTGCTGAAAGCTCCGTTGGCCAAGTTGCTCGAATTCCCGCCGTCGTCGGCTCCGGTATGCGTCTGTTCGTTATCGCATCCTCCGCGTTCTATTGAACAGCATGTACCGGAGGTATCGTGCAAGGCGGACGGAATCAAGCAGCCTGACCTATTTCTGCCGTGCGGGCCTGCCCGCCTATCAGCCTACATCTGGCCAACGCCAGCCAGAATTGTGCTGCTATCGCCGCCTTGCGGACTTTGATAAACTAGGACGGGCATAGCAAACCAGGCCACGAATCAACAAATAGATCGCAATGACAACACCCGAACGCGAACTTGAAGACCAGTTCATTGAGAAGCTTCAAGGTTTGAAGTACGAATATCGCGCAGACATCCGGGACCGGGCCGCGCTGGAGAAGAACTTCCGCGAGAAGTTCGAAGCGCTCAACCATGTTCACCTGACGGATGGCGAATTCAAACGCCTGCTCGATGAAATTGTCACCCCCGACGTTTTCACCGCTGCCCACACGCTCCGCAACCGCAGCAGCTTCACCCGCGATGACGGCACCCCGCTCAACTACACCCTCGTCAACATCGTCGATTGGTGCAAAAACACCTTCGAGGTCGTCAGGCAGCTCCGCATCAACACCGACAACAGCCATCACCGGTACGACGTTTTTCTGCTGATCAACGGCATCCCGGCCGCGCAGATCGAACTCAAAACCCTCGGCATCAATCCGCGCCGCGCCATCGAGCAAATCGTCGATTACAAGAACGATCCCGGCAACGGCTACACGCGCACGCTCCTCTGCTTCGTGCAGCTCTTCATTGTCTCCAATCGCGACAGCACCTACTACTTTGCCAACAACAATGCCCGGCATTTCGCCTTCAACGCGGATGAGCGATTCCTGCCGATCTACGAGCACGCCCGGCCCGACAACTCGAAGGTCAAGGGGCTCGACGCCTTCGCCGAAGCGTTCCTCCCCAAGTGCGTGTTCGCCCAGATGATCAGCCGGTACATGGTGTTGGTCGCCAGCGAGCAGAAGCTGATGATGATGCGGCCGTATCAAATCTACGCCGTCAAGCACATCGTCGATTGCATCCAAAGGAATCTCGGCAACGGCTACGTGTGGCACACGACCGGCAGCGGCAAGACGCTCACTAGCTTCAAAGCCGCCACGCTGCTCAAGGCCAACCCCACCGTCGACAAGTGCGTTTTCGTCGTCGACCGCAAAGACCTCGACCGCCAGACCCGCGAAGAATTCAACCGCTTCCAGGAAGGCTGCGTCGAAGAGAACACCAACACCAGAGCCCTTGTCGATCGTCTGCTTTCCGACGACGCCGCCGACAAGGTCATCGTCTGCACCATTCAGAAGCTGGGGCTGGCGCTCGACGAAAACAGCAAGCGAAACAAGGCTCGGGAAAAGAAGGGCCTCGCGACCTACAAGGACCTCCTCGAACCGCTCCGCGACAAGCGGATCGTGTTCATTTTCGACGAGTGCCACCGCTCGCAGTTCGGCGACAACCACCAGGCTATCAAGGACTTCTTCCCCCGCGCCCAGCTGTTTGGCTTCACCGGCACGCCCATCTTCGAGGAGAACGCCAGCTACAAACGCATCGAAGGCGACGTTCAGACGCTCAGAACCACGCAGGACCTGTTTCAGAAGGAACTGCACGCTTACACCATCACCCACGCCATCGAGGACCGCAACGTCCTCCGCTTCCAGGTCGACTACTACAAGCCCGAGGGCGTCACCGTGGAAGCGGAAGGGCGCAAGCCCTCCGGTGTCGAGCAATCGACCGAGTCCCTACCGGACGGCTCGCGCCGTGCCGCTTGCACGACTTCGCCCAAACCGGGCGAAACGCTCGCCAAACGCGCCGTCGTCGATGCCATCCTCGCCAAGCACGACGCCGCTACCGGCGGGCGGAGGTTCAACGCGCTGCTCGCCACCGCGAGCATCAACGACGCCATCGAGTACTACGCGCTGTTCGATGCCTTGCAGAACGGCCGCAAGCTGACCAATCCCGATTACGTCCCGCTGAACATCGCCGCCGTCTTCTCTCCGCCCGCGGATGTCAGCCCCGACGTACGGCAGATTCAGGAAGACTTGCCCCAGGAACAGGAAGACAACAAGCACGACCCCGAGGCCAAGAAGAAGGCCCTCGCGACGATCATCGCCCACTACAACGAGCGTTTCGGCACCAACCACCGCATCGAAGAGTTCGACCTGTACTACCAGGACGTCCAGAAACGCATCAAGGACCAGCAGTTTCCCAACGCCGACCTGCCGAAGAAGGGCCGCGAAAAGCTCGACCTGACCATCGTCGTCGATATGCTGCTGACCGGCTTCGACAGTAAATACCTCAACACGCTGTACGTCGACAAGAACCTCAAGCACCACACGCTGATCCAGGCTTTCAGCCGGACCAACCGCGTGCTGAACGACACCAAGCCCTACGGCCACATCCTCGATTTCCGCGGCCAGCAGGAGGCCGTCGACGCCGCCATCGCCCTGTTCTCCGGCGTAAAGATCGAGCAGGCCCGCAAGATCTGGCTGGTCGACAAGGCCCCCGTCGTCATCGACAAGCTGAAAGAAGCCAGGACCGCGCTCGACCGCTTCATGCAGTCGCAGGGCCTGATCGGCAAGCCGGAAGACGTCGCCAACCTCCGGGGCGACGAGGCCCGCGCCGCCTTTATCAAGCACTTCAAGGAAGTGCAACGCCTCCAGACCCAGCTCGACCAGTACACGGACCTGACTTCCGAGCAGGAACAGGCGATCGAGACGATCCTGCCCAAGGACGACTTGAGCGCCTTCCGCGGCCAGTACCTTGAAACCGCCCAGCGGCTGCGGGAACAGCGCGAAAAGCCCGGCGAGCAGAGCAACCCCGCCGTCGATCAGCTCGATTTCGAGTTCGTCCTGTTCGCCAGCGCGGTGATCGACTACGACTATATCATGAAGCTGATCACCGACTTCCAGGCCAAGCCGGCCGGCAAGGCGACGATGAGCCGCGAGCAGCTGATCGGGCTGATCGCCGCCGATTCCAAGTTCATCGACGAGCGAGACGCGATTACGGAATACGTCCGCGGCCTGCGGGTTGGCGAAGGCCTCGACGAGTCCGCCATCCGCGCCGGCTACCAGCGGTTCAAGGACCAGAAGCACGCCACGGAGGTTGCGGAAACGGCTTCAACGTACGGCCTGCCGCGTGAATCGCTTCAGACGTTCGTCGACAACGTCCTGAACCGCATGATTTTTGACGGCGAACAGCTTACGGAACTGCTCGCCCCGCTGGAACTCGGTTGGCGTGACCGCACGGAAAAGGAACTGGCCCTGATGGCCGACCTCGTCCCGCTCCTGAAGAAACGCGCCGGCGGCCGCGACATCTCCGGACTCCAGGCGTACGAGGAATAACGCTCCCAAGGGGAAAGCCAATGGAAACGAATCAGATTCTGATGCTCACGACCACGTTTGAAGGTCACGCTCAGAAAACCGAAAACGAGGTCGAGTATTGGCTCGCGCGCGACCTCCAGGTGCTGCTGGGATACACCGAGTGGCGCAACTTCCTCAAGATCATCGAGAAGGCGGAGACGGCCTGTGAAGGGTCAGGGCACCGAGTCGCAGACCATTTTGTTGACGTCAACAAAATGGTCGATCTCGGCTCCGGAAGCCAACGGCAGATCGAAGACGTGATGCTCACCCGCTACGCGTGCTACCTGATCGCGCAGAACGGCGATCCCAGAAAACAGGAAATCGCCTTCGCTCAGACCTATTTTGCCATTCAGACTCGACGGGCCGAATTGATCGAACAGCGACTTCTCGAAGCGGAACGGGTCTCCGCCCGCCGAAAGCTCTCCGACACCGAGAAGGAACTCTCCCATGTCATCTACGAGCAGACCGGCGGCAACCAGAACTTCGCCCTCATCCGCAGCAAGGGCGACCACGCTCTTTTCGGCAAGAGCACGCAGGCGATGAAAGCGCAGTGGCAGGTGCCCGATGGTCGCCCACTGGCCGACTTCGCCCCCACGATCATCCTCAAGGCCAAGGACTTTGCCACCGAGATCACGATCCACAACGCCCGCACCCACCACATGCGCAGCGAGCCGCAGATTTCCAACGAGCACGTGACAAACAACCAAGCCGTGCGGCAGACACTGCTGAATCGAGGCATCCGTCCGGAAAGCCTGCCACCCGCCGAAGACGTGAAAAAGGTCGAACGCCGCCTCACCTCCGCCGAGAAGAAGGCCCTGGAAAATCCGGACAAACTGGAAGGCGCATGAAGAACGACGACAAACAATCAGTGACGCCGAGGCTGCGGTTTCCGGAGTTTCAGCAGGGAAGCGCCTGGACCATCGATAAGCTCAGCGACGTCGCCGAGTTTGTCAACGAGCGCGTTCCCGTAGGACAGATTGCCCTAAACAACTACGTCAGCACGGAGAATATTCTCCCGGATTTCGGTGGTTTGACGACAGCTTCAAAGCTGCCGCCCACGGGTTCGGCGACTCGCTTCAAAGCCCATGACATTCTAGTTTCCAACATCCGACCATATCTGAAAAAGGTCTGGTCGTCGGACAGAGATGGCGCGGCATCGAATGACGTCATGGTCATCCGGGCGAAATCCGCACTATCAAAGGGCTTCTTCCCTTTCGTCCTCAGAAACGAATCGTTCATCGATTACGTAATGACGGGTGCCAAAGGCGTAAAAATGCCGAGAGGTGACGTCGGATTGATGAAGGATTATCCGGTTTCGTATCCTTCCCCTCCCGAGCAACAGAAGATCGCCGACTGTCTGACGTCGCTGGACGAGTTGATCGCGGCGCAGGGGCGGAAAGTGGAGGCGCTGAATGCTCATAAGAAGGGCCTGATGCAGCAGATTTTCCCCTGCGAAGGCGAAACCCTCCCCCGCCTCCGCTTCCCCGAATTCCGCGATGCGCCGGAGTGGAAGAGCCGCAAAATGCGGGACCTTATCGAGAAAGTCTCGAAACCGGTCGAGGTCGAAACAAATCGAACATATCGCGAAATTGGCGTTCGCTCGCACGGAAAGGGTATCTTCCACAAAGACCCCGTCACCGGCGCGGCGATTGGCTCCAAGCGTGTTTTCCACGTGGTGCCAGACGCGTTCATTGTGAACATCATTTTTGCGTGGGAGCAAGCGGTGGCATTTACGACGAAGTACGAGGATGGGATGATCGCGTCGCACCGTTTTCCGATGTACCTACCAAAGTCGACCGGATGCGATGTGCGATTTCTCAAGCTCGCGTTTCTTACTCCGATGGGGAAACGCCTCTTGGGTATTGCGTCTCCCGGCGGTGCCGGACGTAACCGCACGCTCGGCCAAGACGAGTTCGAAAAGCTGGAGGTCGTCGTCCCAGAAGGAGATGAGCAAACGAGCATTGCAGACGCAGTTCTCGCGGCTGACGGCCGGATTGCCACCGAGACTAACAAGCTCGCCGCCCTCAAGACGCACAAGCAGGGCCTGATGCAGCAGTTGTTCCCGTCGCCGGAGGCGGTTTGAGCCATGGCGTGGACCCTCGAATCGAACTGGAATCCGACGTGGCTGATGGAAATCGCCAGATCGGTCGACACGAGCACCGGCGCGACCGAAGTGATTACCGACGCCGGGCGGGCGTACATCAAGCCGATGGGCAACCGCCAAGGCCCGCACGTGCTGGCGACCGACTGGGTGGGCACGCACCTGGCCAAGTGGTTCGGGCTGAGCACGTTCGAGATCGCGATCCTGACGCTGGAGGAAGACGATGTGTTCGATCTGCCCCGTGGGGCGACGGCCCAGCCCGGCCCGGCATTCGCGGCCAAGGCCATGGCGGGCGACCCGTGGGGCCGATCCGGCTTGCAACTGGGCGTGCTGGTCAACCCCGAAGACATCACCCGGATGGTCGTGTTCGATACCTGGACGCTGAACTGCGACCGGCACTATTATGACCTGACCGTCCGCAAGCCGAACTACGACAACGTCTATTTGTCGAGGGAAGGCGTCGAGCCAGGCCGACGTCGGCTGATCGCGATGGATCACGGACTATGTTTCATTCGGTCGGGTGAAGACCTGACAGCGAGGCTGGCGCACATCGACAAAGTGCGCGACGAGCACGTGTACGGGCTGTTTCCGGAGTTCCGCGAGAAGCTCCGCGAGGATATGATTGACGCCTGCGCCGCGCGGCTGAAGGAGATGGACATCGCGACGGCGCGGGGGATGATCGCAACGGTGCCCAACGAGTGGGGGGTGCCGAAAGAGGCACGCGAAGCCTGGGCGGAGTTGATCTATCGCCGCGCGGGCTTTGTTGCCAATAACGTCCTGAATTGGATCGATAAAGCCGCACCCTGGTTCGGTGCGACGGGAGAGTGAAAAATGGCCAGAGGTTTTTACAGTGTGGTGCAGTACTGCCCCGATCGGTTTCGGGCCGAAACGGTGAACGTCGGGCTGGTGCTATTGTGCGTCGATCCTCATGCCCTGCGCGTGAAGATGACCGGCAATCGCGACCGTGTACGCAAACTCTTTGCGATCGGCAAACAGGATTTAAGGAATTTGAAGTTCTCGACGGACGGTCTCACGAGCAGGATCGAAAACAGCGCGGACGAGCTGCGAACCTCCGAAGATCTTGCCGCATTCGCGGCGTCTCGCGCGAACGATCTGCGCCTGACGGAGCCGCGGTTGGCGAAGTTAACGAATTTCGATGAGGACTTCGAGCGGTTGTTCGCCCAACTCGTCGAGACGCATTCAACGGCGGAACTGGCCGAAGCATCACCCGCCGAAGTGCTTCCGCCCAAGCTGGGCGAGGTGTTCTACCGGCTTCAGCAGGCGAGAAAGATCTGGCAGCCCGGCACCATCACGGTGCCGGTGTACAAACGCAAGCTGGAGATTCCTTACGCCTACAGGAACGGCGTGGTCAACCTCGTCAAGCCGCACGTCTTCCCCGCGAACAGGCGGGCGGAAACACAGGCGGCAACGCTGACGGTGAACGGCCAGTTGATCCAAAAGCATCCGATTGACGGCGAGCGGCACACGCTGATCGTCGTCTCGACGCAGGAGAACGCCGAACAGGCGAAGGAAATCGACGATCACGTCGCGCCGTTGTTCAAAGATCTGGGCGTGCGGCTGGTTCGTCCGCACGATGCCGACGCGTTCGCGAACGAGGTTGAGGCATCGGCGCACTAAACCATGACCGACCTCGACCAAAAACAACTCGGCAAGACCCTCTGGAACATCGCCGACACGCTGCGCGGCGCGATGAACGCGGACGACTTCCGCGATTACATGCTCTCGTTCCTGTTCCTGCGCTACCTCTCGGACAACTACGAGCAGGCCGCGAAGAAGGAGCTGGGGGCTGATTACCCTGCAGCGGAAGGGCGCGAGCCCTCCGGTACCGGCGAGGTTTCCCATGCTTCACCGGACGGCTTGCGCCGTGCCGCTAAAACAGGCGACGACCGCCGCACGCCGCTGTCGCTGTGGTACGCGGACAACCCCGGCGACGTGGCGGCGTTCGAGAAACAGATGCGCCGCAAGGTGCATTACGTCGTCAAGCCCGATTACCTCTGGGGAAGCATCGTCCACCTCGCCAAGACTCAGGACGGGAAACTGCTGGACACGCTGCAGAAGGGGTTCAAGTTCATCGAGGAAGAGTCGTTCTCCAGCAATTTTCAAGGGCTGTTCTCGGAGATCAATCTCGGCTCGGACAAGCTCGGGCGCAAGTACGACGACCGCAACGCCAAGCTCTGCTCGATCATCAGCGAGATCGCGCGGGGCATGGCGCTCTTTTCGACCGATGTCGACACGCTGGGGGATGCCTACGAGTACCTGATCGGACAGTTCGCGGCCGGGTCGGGCAAGAAGGCGGGCGAGTTCTACACGCCGCAGCAGATTTCGAGCATCCTGTCCGGCATTGTCACGCTCGACAGCCAGGAGCCCAAGACCGGCAAACGGAAGAAGCTGGACGCCGTGTTCGACTTTGCCTGCGGGTCGGGGTCGCTGCTGCTGAACGTGCGGCACCGCATGGGAGATCGCGGGATCGGCAGAATCCTGGGGATGGAGAAGAACATCACGACCTACAACCTGGCTCGCATGAACATGCTGCTGCACGGGGTGAAGGACACGGAGTTCGAGATCTACCACGGCGACACGCTGACCAACGATTGGGACATGCTCCGCGAGACGAACCCGGCCAAGAAGCCGGCGTTTGACGCGGTGGTGGCCAACCCGCCGTTCAGCTATCGCTGGGAGCCGGGCGAGGCGATGGGCGAGGACATGCGGTTCAAAGCGTGTCGTGGCGCCCAAAAGCGCGGCCGACTTCGCGTTCCTGCTGCACGGGCTGCACTACCTGAAGGACGACGGCGTGATGGCGATCATCCTGCCGCATGGGGTGCTGTTCCGGGGCGGCGTGGAGAATCGCATCCGCACCAAGCTGCTCAAAGACGGGCACATTGACACGGTGATCGGCCTGCCCGCGAACTTGTTCTATTCGACCGGCATCCCGGTGTGCATCCTGGTGCTGAAGAAGTGCAAGAAGCCGGATGACGTGCTGTTCATCAACGCGGCTGAACATTTCGTGAAGGGCAAGCGGCAGAACCAACTGACGGACGAGCACATCGCGCGGATCATCGAGACGTATCAGAAGCGGCCCGCCAAGCCGATCGAACGCTACGCCCGCCGTGTGCGGATGAAGGAGATCGAGGCGAACGATTTCAACCTCAACATCTCCCGGTACGTCAGCACGGCGGAAGCGGAAGAGGAGATCGACTTGGCATCGACGCACGCGGAGTTGGTCGCAATCAACAAGTCGATTCAGAAGGCCACAGCCAGGCACAATGCGTTTTTGAAGGAGCTTGGTTTGCCCCCACTGCCATGAATTGAATTGAGACCTGATGCATCTGAGCCGCCGGGTTGTTCTGCTCGCCACACGCGGCAGTATCTGGCATGCTGTGGCCATGACGAAGCCGCAGAACACAGACGGTTCGGAACGTGAAGACCGGCCGGGAAAGACCCGCACCTGGTGGTACCCGCTGTTGGCGCGGCTGCTGGATTACGAGTTGGCAGCGGGCTACAAGGTGCGGGACGAGGTGCTGGTCGGCAAGTTGCCTTTGAGGGTTGATATTCTGCTGATTCGTCGCGAGGCGGGGCAGCTGTCCGAGGCCGGGCGACGCGATCTGTCGGTGCTGGTGCCGCTGTTGAATCGCTTTACGCTGATCGAATTCAAGGGGCCGACCGATACGTTGGAACCGGGGGACTTGGCACAACTCGTCGGCTGCGCTTTCCTGTGGCACAGCCAGCAGGCGGAGCGTGTTCCGCAGGCGGACGTGTCGCTGACGAACAACTGACGCGAACGGGCCACGGAATGCTGCTGTGCTATACGCTGCAGCAGATTGAGCAGTTTCGCAGTTTGGGGGAGGAGTTTGTGATGCAGCACGCGGACACGGAATACATGGGCGAGTTGGAAGAGGAACTGCAGACGGCGGTACTGGAGGCGATTCCCGTCGAAAGGCGTTTGCGGGGGCTGCCTGCAGAAGAACGTTTGCGGGGGCTGTCGCCGGAAGAGGTGCTTCGGCGTTTCACGCCAGAACAGGTGGCAGGTGGGCTGAGCGACGAGCAAGCGGCCCGCCTCCGAGAATTGCTGGAACGTCGGCAGCGCAGCTGAGACGGAGTTGCTTGCGCCGGCGGGACATAACTGCCGACGGGTGAGGATGTTGCGAACGACTTTTCAGGCACGCCACCAATCGAAAGTGGCGTGCTTTTCTTTTGCTGCGGGCACCGCTCAGGCGAGGTTTCGCCCGCGGTTTCTGCTGGCGGCGACGGACTTTCTGGACCTTGGAAAGCCGGCTGCGGTCCGGCAAGCCCTGTCACGTTTGGTCCGTCAGGGGGTGATTCGGCGAGTGCAGCGCGGATTGTACCAACTGCCGCAGATTCTGGGACAAGGCTACGCTTCTGCACGCCGAGTTCCATCGACAAGCGGACCGGGGGCCGGGGGTCGGCAGAGGGCTATATTCACCTCGAACAGATCCTCGACAATCAGCCCAAAATGCCAGTTATCGGCAGGATTGTCGTCCAGGACGCTTGTCAGCAGGCTGCACAGCGGATCGGCAACTTGGTTTCGATCCTCGTCGTCCTCTGCACGCCGCAAGTCAACATCCTTGGCGAGACGGCTGTTTCGACGAAACGGGAACCCGGTGAAGAACTCGTCGCGGGCGCGAATGGTCCACGAGTCGTTCGTCGGCACCCATTCCGGTTCAAAGGGCTCTCGGGAAACGGCGTCGATGGCAGCGGTCCGTTGCGGATGTCGGGCGAATGCAGGCAGTGGGTCGCTCCACGCCGCCGGTCGTTCAGTCATGTGTCCTGCCGGCATCACTCCCCAGAGGCCGTGGTCGGCCGGCGCGGGTGTCACGCTGCCGGCGTTGCCGGTGAGATTCAAGCGGTTGACGATCAGCGAGCCGTTTGCCGGGGCGTTGCCGCTCAGCGTGAGCATTGCCGCGGGGGCGTAGATCGTCCCTTCCATGCCGCTCGAGTTGCCGCTGATCGATATCGCCTTGTTGTTGTCACGGGCCTGGAAGAGGATCAGGCCGGCCAGCAGCGGCTGGTCGCCGGCGCCGGCCAGGCCCAGCGGTGTCAGGCCCACGGCGCCGGCGCCGCTGAGGCTGATGCTGCCAAAAGTACCGCCGCGATCGGGATAGTTGCTGCCGGCGTTGTAGATCAGCACACCGGTGCCGGTAAGGCTGGCATTGTCGCTGATCTGCAGCCCGCCGCCCCGAATGACATAGATGCCCGGCTCAAGGATCAGCCTCGCATCGCCCGAGGCCTTGATTTGCGTGTAGACGCCGGGCTGGAGCGTTGCCTCGGAGTCTGCCGCGTAGACGGCCGATCCGCGGAAGTCTTCCGCGTGCGGCGCGGCCAAGGTCGCCAGGGGATCGGAAATCGGCTGAACGCCCGTCACCGGATCCGAGCTGAGAACGGCGTTGCCGGTCGTTCGCACGCCGCCAACCACCTCGATTTGCGAAGCGATCAGACGGGAGTTGCCGCCGGCGTCGACGGCGCGATCCGTGCAGGCGGAGTTGACGAACACGCTGCCGGGCACGGTCAGTGTGGCGTTGCCCGACAGATCCAACGCATCACGAGCCGTGGAACTGAGCACGAAGATCGATCTCAGGACCGTGACGGTAAACGTCCCGATATCCGTACCGCCATCGTCATCGGACAGCGTCACGGTCACGGTAAAGTTGCCGTCGGCGGCATAGACGTGGCTGCCGGTGATCGTGCCCACGGCTCCCGGCAGTTCAAACGGCGGCTCGGTTACCGTTACCTGGCCATAGGTCACAATGCCGTCGCCCCAGTCGATCGTTGTCGTATGCGTATCGGCGGTGCCAAAGTCATGGAACGTCGCAAGGGGCAGGCTTACCAAGCGGCCTTGGTCGTCCGTTACCGTCTGGCCGTCCAACTCCAACGTGGGCGCTACGTTCTCGACCACCATGTTAAAGATGGTCTCGACCAAGCCCAGTTCACCATCCATCACCTGGACCGTTACCCGATACTCGCCGTTGTCTGCATACACGTGGCTGGCCGAGACGGTGCCGTCCGCGATGGTGCCGTCTTGTAGCATGCTTTCGTCCCCCCAGTCGATAGCGGCATTCTGGGGATCGGGGAACGAGCCGAAGGCATTGAATGTGTGGCCCTCCTTGACCGCTACCACGTCCCCGTTGTTAAATCGTACGGTGCTATTGCCAGCTCCGCCGTCCAATTGATCATTCCCCTCGCCGCCGTCGATGATGTTATCCCCGGAACCGCCTTGGATGATGTCATCACCGTTGCCGCCGAACAATACGGTAGGAATGAACACCGAGGCGTCGACCAGAATGACATCATCTCCGTCCTGGCCATCGACGACGATGCCGTCGACGGCCGAACCGCTGAAAGTCGTCGTGATGCCGTTGGTTGTCACAACGACGCTGCCCGACGTCACGGTGATTTCGTCGTCGTCCATCGAGCCATTGACGTAGACCTGCCCGTCGCCCCATAACACGAAAGCCTCCTGATCGAAGTCCTCGTGCTCGAAGCCACTCGAGAGAATGATGCGCTCGATGTTGGCGAACGTCACCGAACCCATTTCGACGTTGTCGGAATAGGAGCTGATCTCGCCGGCATTGTCGTTCACCGTGACGCGCAACTCATGCACGGAGGCATCGCGGACGATGGAGATCTTGTCCTGGCCCTCCCCGCCAATGATCTGGGACCCATCCAAGTTATTGGCCATGACGATGAACTCGTCATCACCCGCGCCGCCGTCCAAGAGGTCCTGGCCGCCGCCTCCAGCGATAACATCATTGCCCGGCCCACCAAACAACTGGTCGCTCGCGACTCCCCCATAGAGTTGGTCGTCCCCTTCGCCGCCGTACGCAATCACGGATGCCGACCCAGCGTTCACCAGCCTGTCGTCGCCATCTCCCAGATGGACCTCAACCTCTGTCACGACGCCTTCCGAGATAGTAACCGTGTCGTTCCCGTTACCCATGTCGGGGGTCAGGACCCGGGTAACGTTGTCAAACGTCTGTGTAAGGCCAAACATGGTAATGCCGATCTTTCGACCCCGTTGCGACCCGGCTGAGACGTCCGCGATGACCACGTCTTCGTTTACCTCACTAACGGCCAAGTGGCGTGCGCTGGCCTGCGGGCCGACATTCAGCGTCAGTAGCCCGTTGGCGTCGACCTGACCGAGAACGGGCGATTCCACCTTTAGCTTGCCGACCTCGAAGGTGTAGGTGGCCATCTTGATACTTGGGTAGTAGACACATACCGTACCGACCAGCCACACCTTTTTGCACGACTTAGCCCAATATACCTGCGGGTATTCGATCCCGACGGTAATCACTCCCACGCTGGAGTTGTAGGCCACGTCTACGCTGACCGAGCCGACGTCGATATAGAAGATCTCTGCCGAAACCGCTAAGCTCCCGTGGATGTCCAGTACAAAATGGCCGTCGCCTTGGGACCCTCTCCCATCGCTGTCCAGATGGCTGATTACCAGGTGTGCGCTGCCGCTGATGTTGAAACCGTCCGGTCCTAGCTGTATGTTGCCGCCCACGTCCACGACGAATTCACCTTGCGAGCTGAAGAACAAGGTTCCGTGTACCGAGGCGCTGGCCAGGTTGAAGAAGCTGCTCTTGGCAGAATAGTTCGCCTCCAGGCTGACAACGTCTTTGCTCAGCAAAACGTAGCCAGACACGTCGAGTTCGAGGATCGATAGCAGTTTCAGCTCGCCCGCCAGAAACACCACGCCATAAGGTCCGGGGTCGGGGACTTCCTCCCACGTGGGACTACCGGTGATCAGCGCGTCGAGACCGGCCCCCGGCTGGGAGTGATTGAGGATCCCGCTCGGGTTGGCGGGCGGTGCGTCCGGGATCGTCACGGACAGGCCACTGGGGCGGTTCGGATCGGTCGCCCCTCCGGGGATCTCAAAGACCACATCTTCGCCGGTGGTGTTCACGATGAAAACTGCCGTCGCATCGATGCTCGCCAAATCCAAGGGAAGGGACGCGTTGGCGGTCAGTACCAAGTCCGCCGCAAGGCCATTGCGGCGAATCGCCATGAAGCCCAGTACACCGAATTCGAGCAAGGGGCGGTTTTTCGGCCCGAGCGTCAGGCCGGCGGGTACGACCACATTGTTTCGCTCATCGAAAATCGCGACGTTGAAACCCTCCGCCGAAAACTCGAGTACAAAGATTCCGCCAATCTGAAAGACCGATTCGCTTTCGGCGAAGGTGCCGTTGCCATTAAAGTCGATGCGGAAATCGATGCCGCCGTCCAGCCGCAAGGCGAAGGACTCCGCGGGCAAGGCCACCGGGAGCGGGTTGCCGTCGACATCCTTCAGGACTTCATCCGGTTTGTCCACCTTGCTGCTGTTGATCCGCAGCAACCCTTCTGCATTGGCAAAGAGCCCAATCGGCTCCAGGAATCCAAAGTCGGTGTCCAGGACGGCAGCGCCCCAGACTTCGGCCTTCGGCAGCATGATATCGGCGTCACCACCGGCATCGACGAACAGGTTCGCATCGATGGTGACGTGAAAGGCCCCGTTGGCTCGCGCAATCGTGCCGACGTTGCTTTCGCTGAGCGCCGCGTCGAAAGCCAGGTCGATGCGCGCGTCGGTGTCGCCGGTCCCGACGGTAAAGTCCAACTGTGCGCTGCCCTCCAGCGTGATCGTCGTCACAAACGGAATGTTGAGATCGATCCCCCCCTCGACCGAGATGCGGAACCCGTCCCCGAGGTCGTTCAGATTGGCCGCCACGCCGCCGGCGATCAGCACCCCGGGGTTCCTGCCGAGCACGCCGTCATCGTCCACGTCATCGTCCACGTCCTTGTCGCCGTCGATGTCGACCTTGCCGGCGATAACGGCATAGCCAACCACTCGCTGCTGGATGAAGGTGAAGACTTCGCCGTGGTCCTTCTCATCGATCGTTCCGTCGCGATTCATGTCGAGCGCACCGTCGATGACAGGGATGCCGCGGTAGTAGCCGTGGTCACTGGAATCGATACGGCCGTCGAGATTCATGTCAAGCTCGCCGCCGATCACCTTGGCGCCGACGCGGACGGTGATCGTGCGATCTTCGTCGTTAATTGCTTGAACGGCGTGCGTACCGTCGAACGTGTCCGGGTCACTCTTGATGACGGTGATCGAGTGTCCGACGGCAAAAACGTCGGAGAGAAAGCCGCTCGCAGGGTTGAGCGTGTACGTTACATTCCACGGGCCGGCGCCAATCCCCGAGAGGTCGTCAACGCTGGCGCTCGCGACGTCAATCCCAACGCCGGAGGGAAACCCGGTAATCTCGTCGTGCGTCACCGGCACGCCGTCAATCAGCGCCTCGAAGGTCGCGCCGGCCCGAGCAACCAATAGCGGTTTCACACCCTCGGGGATATCGGCCAGAAACAGATAGGTTTGCGCGCCTTCGGTGCCTTCGCTGAAGTCGGCGTACAACTTGGCGGGGACGCTATATAAGGGCAGGTTCAAGCCTCCCGTGACCAGGAACCGCCCCTCGGTGTCGAACAGCAGATCCCCGTCGATGCTCAGCACATTGCTGGGAATGCGCGGACTGAAGCTCAGCGTGGCCCCGGCTTCGATGACCGCCTTGTCGAACAACACATCCCAGAAGCTGTCGCCGGCGTTCATCTGGTTCGCAACCGCCTGGTCGAGCTGATTCTCCCAATCGCTGAGCGAGAGATCCTTGGTGGACGCGAAGCCCGGATCGCGGAGGTCGAGCGGATCGGAAATCGTGATTTTTCGGATGTTGGCGCCCGCATAAGCTCCCGGGTGGTCTTCCATCACGTAGGTGATATCGTCGCCGTCGACCTCCGTGACCTTGAACCTGCCTTTGTACGGCTCGGCCGCATCGATGATGCGAAACTCGTCGCCGATCTTCAGGTTATGCCCGGGCGCTGTAAGCGTAACGCGGTATTTCACGTCGGCGCCGTCCTGGAAGGGACTGACCTTACCGGCTGTGGTGCCAAGTGGCGGGCGGACCTGCAGGTCCTCGATGTTCGAGTTGAACCGCACGCCGCCGCGCAGTTCGGTAATCGCCAGTCCCGTAACGGGCTCGAGCAGGATAGGCACGCCGCTGTACACGAAGAACTGCAATGGTCCCAGCTCGGAGACGGCAAGGTTCAAGCCCGCGCTGAAAGCACCTTTCTTGCCGCCCTTTCCGTCGTCCGTACCGCCAAAAGAGACAGACCCTGCCACGGCACCGTAGACCGCCGTCTCGGCAATCTCATTCTCCACCGTGGTGATCTCGCCTTGTTCGTTCACGGCGACCTGCTTGAGGATGAATCCGGCCGAGACACTCCCCACGCCAAAAATCGACCCCGTAACCTTGCCGCTGATGCCGCTGATATCCGTGATCGGGTTTTTCGGCAGTGTCACCACCCCGCCCAGCACGTAACCTTCGGCCAGCCGATCCATGTCGAACTCGATGCCGGTAGCGTTCCCCTCGACATTCAGTTGAAGGAGCGGGTTGTTTCGGATGGCCTCGTTGAGTAAGTAATTGCCGGTTTCGAACCCGCGTAGCGCTGAGTTCATCCGGAGCACATTGTCCGAGTCGTCGTCCCGGAAATCGGTAAACTCCATCTGGAGCCCGGTGATTGCGATATCCAGCCACCTGGGGAATCCGATGTCGGCTGCTTCCAGGGTATCGAACTTCAGAACACTGGTGGAGTCGCCCGGTTGCAACGGGATCGTGCCGACGACACCCCAGGCGTCGCTATCATCACCGGTATCCGGGTCCTGGGCGGCGAGTAGACTGCCGCCAATCCAGCTACTGCCCGGATCGAAGTTGTAGTGCACAGTGACGTCGGTCTCGCGACGGCCTTCTCGGAAGTTCACAAGGGTGACGACGATTTGCTTGGTGTCGTCTGCCAGATCGAGGTCGTCGAACGTGGGCGGATTGGAGTTCAGCACAGCGATCTTCTTGCTGGAAAGGAGCCTGTTGTACCACAGGTCGCGATGGTCCCCTGCCAGCGTGAAGACGACTTCATACTTTCCGTTCGTTTGCTGCCCCTCGACGGTCGCCGACTTGACACGGCGGGGTTTATCGAATGCGTCATCGATGACTCCGATATCCAGCAGACCGGGAAAAAGGACGCCCTGCATTGCGGTGACGCCAACGCCACCACTCCAAGTGTTCGTGCTGCTGTGAAACGTCAGATTCGTGGGGAAGGTGAGCGTGATGTTGTCGAGTTGCAGATCACTGCCGTCGCCGAGTGCAGCAGGAACGCTGCCGATCTGAACTGACAAAGGGACAATCTCCTCCGTGCCCGGAATCGGGCCGCCTGAGCGAAACACCACCTCGCTCGCGGGCGGCACGTGATTGAAGGTGCTGAGGATGTAGTCGATGAGGCCGTTGAGCGTTTCCGTCTCGCCCGGCTCGGACGGCTCGTCTGGCACGATTTGCACCTCGAAAGCACCGACGTCGACGGTGCCCGATGCAACACGGGCATAACCCGCACCGCGTTGGTCGAATTGCAGCGGCGCACCGGCGGGATCGACGGCCAGCGCATTGCTGCCACTGTTGATCGCGGGGCTGCCCGCCATCAAGGCGATCGTCTGGGTCGGCCCGCCACTATCCTGCAAACCGGCCGGATCGAGCAGCGGGTCGACACCCACCTGATTACCGTTTACGCCACCGACAATGCCGCTGGAGGCTCCGTCTTGGATGACGTTGTACCGGGCGTCAGCGATCGTATTTAAGGTTTCGACGTCTGGCGCCGAGAGCGCTGTGTTAGCACCCACCAGGGAATTCGTGATGGTCAGCGTGCCACCACCCTCGTCTCTGATGCCGCCGCCCAGGTATGCCGCGCTGTTGTAAGCCAGCGTGCTGTTCGTGACAGTCAGGGTGCCTAGTGCCCAGTTGAGGATGCCGCCACCGAAGTTGGCCGAGTTGTATGCCAGCGTGCTGTTCGTGACCGTCAGCGGTCCGTCTGCGTTAAAGATGCCACCGCCGCAATAGCCCGCCGAGTTGTGGGCCAGCGTGCTGTTCGTGACGGTCGCCGAGCCGCCGTAATTCCAGATGCCGCCTCCAGACCCGTTTGGGCCGGGCGACGAGTTGTACTCGAGTGTGCTGTTCGTGACCGTCAGCGTGCCATGGCTCCTGATGGCTCCACCTGTAGTGGCTGAGTTGCGGGCGAGGGTGCAGTCCTCAACACGAACGTTCCCCGACCAATTGAGAATTGCTCCGCCTTCAGTCGCCTGACCGTCTACCAGTGACAGTCCTTTGATCTCCACAGTCGGGCTCGTGACCTCGAAGATCCGGCTCGAACGATTGCCGCTGATCGTCAATTGATCCGTCCCCAAGCCGGTGATCGTCAAATCGTCCGTGATTCGCAACTGCCCCAGAGTCAGCGTGATCGTCTGATTAGCCAGTTCCGGCGCAAACTGGACCGTGTCGGCTCCGGACGCGCTGTTTGCCTGTGCGATCGCCTCCCGCAGCGAGCCCCCGCCGCTGTCGGCAGCGGTGGTGACCCAAAGAACCGCCAGCAGGCTTCGGTCCTCCAGGTGTTCGTGACACAGACGCCGTATCGGCTGACTGAGCTCACGCGGTTTTCGTCCTCGGGAATTCTTCCTGCGTTGGAAAAAACGGTTCAGAGAAAGGTAGCGTTGGATCACGAGTGGCCCTCCTATCGCGAAAGCCCAGAAACTGGAAATGGAACGCGCTGTGTGTTGCATACCGGTCGTTGGCGCTGCACCGTCGCATACCACGCCAAAGATCCGGGAATTTCTATCGCCAAGTCTGCCGAGATCTTCATCATCAGCAGACGGGAAGAATCCTCGGCAAGATTCTCGGCGGTCGCTGTGAGCGTGACATTGCCCGCGGTGGTGACGAATGTTGCGGTCATTGCTGTGTGTCCTTCGATGAACAAGAGAAAAAACACTTGTGCGCAGCAGCGGACACAACAAGACGCCCGTTGGTGAGCAGCCGTCAAAGAATCGTGCGCCTTGTCGTGGCAGTGCAGTTCCGGCGCAACTGGGTTGCGATTTGTGAGAGGGTTGGCGCGGGGGCCAATCGTCGCAAATATCGTTTTCGTTTGTCTCGGCACCCTGGCAGACAATCCGCCAGCGGCCTGGGGCAGGCGAGCCCCGTCGGGATTCGGGCCTGCCGTTGTTTTCATCTCGCGTCAGCGAGTCTTCGTTTTCATCGGATTTTGGTTCATTCGTCGCTCCAAACGACGGCCAGTCGGAAGCCCAGACTTTGGTACTGAAAGTCGGGCGACAGGCCGCGGCGGAACGCCGATCGGAGGGAACAGGACGGGTGCCCCCACGAGCCCCCGCGAAAGATCTTCGTCGAGCCTGTGGGAGCGCCCAACGGATCGATCGTGGGAGCGTCTGCGTAGTAATTCGGCGCGTCCCAGTCGGCGCACCATTCCCAAACGTTTCCGTGCATGTCGCGCAAGGCCCAAGCGTTGGGCTCGAGCTGGCCCACCGCCTGCGTTTTTTCACCCGAATTGGCACGATACCACGCGCATTGGTCGAGCGCGTCCTGGTCGTCTCCGCAAGAAAACGCGGTGGTGCTTCCGGCGCGACAGGCATACTCCCATTGGGCTTCTGTGGGCAGCGTGTACGTCATCCCGAGCGTCTCCCAGGCGATACTCGGGGACCCCGCCTCGGCTGCGTTCAACGCATCCAGCCGCTCAGAAAAGAACCGCGCATCGTGCCAACTGACATTCTCCACCGGGCTGTCCGCAGCTTGGAAGCTCGACGGATTATTTCCCATGACGGCCTCCCACTGGGCCTGCGTGGCTTCGTATTTGCCAAGGTAGAACGGTCGACGGATCTGCACGCGGTGCAGCGGTCCTTCCGTCGGAATTCTCACCATGGCCCACCGGTCATCGACGGCTCTTGCCTCTTCCAGAAAACGTGTCTGCTCCTCGGGCGGGCTGCCCATCAGGAACTCGCCGGGCGGGATCAGCACGAATTCCATCCCCAGCGAGTTGCTCCACTCGATGGGCACTCCCAAGTAATCCGCCCAGACCTGCTGGTGCTGCCTGGCTTGTTCGGGTCCGAACGGCGCCACGGCTAGCGGCGGCGGTTCACCCTGATTGGCGCGGGCAGACAGACTGGGAGTGACGCCCGCAGTGCTCTCTGCCGCCGACCTTCGACCCGGATCCTCCGACCTCGCCGTTCTCGGTTGGCCGGAGTCCACCACGACCTTGGCACCCTGCTGGTCGATCCGGAGTTTCAGTGTGCCTGACGGGGTTCTGAACTTGATGAGCAGGACGGCCAGCAGGACCAGGACGGTCAGCAACAGCAGGGCGATTGCCAGCCGCTTGTGCCTTCTCGGCGGAAGAATGGCGAGGACAGGTTCAGGACCGGTCGCCGCCCCCGCGCTCATTTCCGGCTGGGCCAGACAGTCCTCCAAGTCAGCGATCACTTCGGCCATCGACCCATGACGCTCGGCCGGTGTCTTGGCAACCATTTTCTGGAAGACGCGATCCAGCGATTCCGGCACATCGTCACGTTCATCACGCAGCGAGGGAATCGGACTGACCTCATGGGCTCGGAGAATCTGGTAAGGCGTCTCGCCTGAATACGGTGCTCGCCCGATCAACAGGTAGTAAAGCGTGCATCCAAGGCCGTAGATGTCGGTCCGCAGGTCGACTGAATGCGTGTCGGAGGCCTGCTCCGGGGACATGTACTCGGGCGTGCCCATCATCTGGCTGACATGCGTGAGCTGCTCCCTGCTCACTTCGGCAGACCGGGACAAGGCGAGCCCCAAGTCGAGAATCTTGACTTGCCCCTGCTGATCCACCATCAGGTTCGAGGGCTTGACGTCCCGGTGAATCACCTGGTGCTGGTGGGCATACTGAAGCCCCACCGCCGCCTGGCGCACAATCTCACAAGCCTCGGCAACCGGCAGCGGGCCCCGGCGACGTACCAGCCTCGACAAATCGTCCCCATCAATGTACTCCAGAACCAGCACGCGAGTACCTGCGACCACGCGAGCATCCAGGGCACGGACGATATGGGGATGCGCCAACTGGCCGACGACCTGCATCTCCCGCTCGAACCGAGCGATGGCTCGCTGATTCTTCAAACTGTTGGCTGGCAACAGCTTGATCGCCACCTCCCGCCCCAGTTTGGTATGCACGGCCTTGTAGACGCTGCCCATCCCGCCTTCGGCCAATTTTTTCTGGATCTCGTATTCGTCTAACTGGCCGAGGATATCCTGTTCGGCCTCGCTCGCGACATCCGCTTGCTTGCACGAGGCCAGCCTCTCGCCGATCGCCTTGGCCCGCGCCACGGCCTCCTGGAACTGGGGCTCGTCCTGATATTCGTCCCGCAGCTGGGCCTGACGCAGGCAGTCGATCAGCTTGTCGCCCACATCACCCACGGTTTGGAGCTTCGTTCGGCAAGCCGTGCAACCGTCCAGATGATCGAACAAGTCCTCGTCCGCTTCCGCGGGCAGTTTCGCCACCAGACACGCGCGCAGCTCGTGCTCTTCAGGACAGCGTTCAGCAGACATGAGAATTCCTTCGCGCTTCTATCAGGTATAACGCGAAGAGTTCACGCGACTTTTGTTGCCCCACGCTACCATGCACCCAGTGGGATGGTGTTTTCCGTTCAGCACAGCCCCTTCACCAACCCGGGAGATCCCGAGACGTAAGCGAAGGCCATGAAACGTGTTACCCTCGCTCCGGCTCAGGAGTCCTTGGCTTCGCTCTGTCGCCAAATCGCGAACCCGAGAATGTTCTCCGGCAGGCCATCCAGCTCCTGGTGGATCCGCTGCAAGACGCGGTATCTGGCTTGGTAGACAGCCCGCAGGCTCATCCCCAGCTCGGCAGCCACGTCCAGGCCTGGCTGCCTGTCGACGGCCAGACGCCAGAAGGCTCGCCAAGTGCGTTCTTCAACGTGCGGACGGATCAATTCCACCACCCGTTGGGCCAGCGCCGCTTCTTCCGCAGAAGACCGATCTGCCTCGGCACTCGAAGCCAACCGGTCGGGAATGCGGCACAACCGTTCGTCCGCACTGCTGCCGCCACAGGCCTGTGCTTGATGTTGCTCGCTGCGGAAGTAATCGTCGATCTTGTGGCGAGTGATCGTCCGAAGCCAACCGCGAAAAGTGTCGCCGGGCTGATCGCGATGGAACTGCTCGATATGAGTCGCCACGGCAAGAAAGACCTCTTGCACGACGTCGGGGGCGTCGTCGGCTCTCACTCCTGCTCGACGACACCAGCGGTAGACCAGCGGCGCGTACACGTCGACCAACCTCTCCCAAGCTCCTGGGGCCCGAATCTTCACTCGGGCCAATAAGCTTGACGAAGTCGACGAGCCGGGATCCGAGTCACCCTCGGAATTTCCTCTGCCGTCCATCACGCCACCCCCGTGGCTGAGGTTACGGGCCAAACATGGGTGCTTGTCACGCAACATGAATCTTACGCGTTGATTTTCTGATTTCCAGGAGCATGTGTCAAGCACGCGAGCGGTTCCGCGCGTCCGGCTCGCGCCAAGACGGGCGTGCTTGATTTGCCCGGCCGGTCGGGCGACAATGTCCCCTGCTTCCCGCCGAACTCACTTTCACGATAAGAGAGCGTCTCATGAAACCTGCCTTGCTGACCGTACAAGCCGTTCTGTCCTGCTCGATCCTGGTTTCCCTGGCCGCTGCGGCCGAGCCGGCGCAAGATGGCCCGGCCCCGCTGCGAATCTACGTGGGAACCTACACCTCCGGGGCCAGCCAAGGCGTCTACGTCGGGCAGCTCGATCTGACCACCGGCGGTTTGCGACTGGACGGCGTGGCCGCCGAAACCAAGAACCCATCCTTCCTGGCGATCCATCCCAGCCGCCGGTTCCTGTATGCGGTGGGCGAGATTGGCGACTTTGCCGGAAAACGTACCGGAGCCGTCAGCGCCTTTCGGATCGAGTCGGTAACGGGCCGGCTGGAACTGCTGAACCAGCAATCTTCCGGCGGCGGCGGACCGTGTCATCTCATCGTCGACCCCACGGGACGCAACGCGCTGGTCGCCAACTATGGAGGCGGCAGCGTCTCGGTGCTGCCGATTCGCGAGGACGGCGGCCTCGAACCCGCGACGGCGTTCATCCAGCATCAGGGCGCCAGCGTCAATCCGCGCCGCCAGCAGGGACCGCACGCGCACTCGATCAACCTCGACGCGGCCAACCGCTTCGCCTTGGTGGCCGACTTGGGGCTCGATAAAATCCTGATCTACCGTTTCGACCCCGCGGCAGGTACGCTGGCCGCGAACGAACCGGCCTGGGCAAGTGTCGCGGCCGGAGCCGGGCCGCGGCATTTCGCCTTTCACCCCAACGGCAAATTCGCCTATGTCATCAACGAACTGCATTCCACGCTGACGGCCTTTCATTACGACGCGGCGCGGGGCGCATTGGTCCAGGTCCAAACGGTTCCGACGCTGCCAGCTCCGGTCGAAGGCAACTCGACAGCCGAGGTGCAAGTCCATCCCAGCGGCAGATTCGTCTACGGCTCGAATCGCGGACACGACAGCATCGCCGTGTTTGCCGTGGACGCGGACAACGGCCGCTTGACGCTGGTCGAACACGAGCCGACCCAAGGCAAGACGCCGCGCAATTTTGGCGTCGATCCGACCGGTCGGTTCCTGCTGGCCTGCAATCAAGGCTCCGATACGATCGTCAGTTTTCGCATCGATCCAGAAACCGGCGCGCTGACGCCCACCGGCCACCAGCTGGACGTGCCGGCTCCGGTCTGCGTCAAGTTTGTTGCAATCGAACGGTAAGGCACCAGCGGTCAGCGGAAGAACAACAGGCCGAAGCCTGCGGGCAGGACGTCTGGTTCCGCCGGTTGGGACCAGGATTGAAAGCCGGCGCCGGGGACGACGCGTTGCAGGCCGATGGCCCACACCGTCTGCTCGGTGGGCGGATGCTCGCACAGTTCCTTCCACGGCAGCGCCGCCTCGAAGGTCCAGCTCGATTCGTCCTCGGCAGCGGCGATGTACCACTGGGGGTTCCAGGTGGCGACGCCGGCACAGGCGTCTGCGGCCCAGCCACGGTGGTCGACCGTCAAGCGATAGTAGGTGGCATAGTCGCGGTCGATGTCCAGCAGCAGTTCGACGCGGTCGCGGTCGCGGAGGTCCGGATCGCGTGACCGCCGCGGTTGGGCTGCCGGGTAATCCGCTCCCGGCGCTTTGCGGCAGCTGGCGGCCACAAACAAGAATTCCTCGTCATAGGCCAACATCACGGCGGCGGGCCAAGTGGCGTTGACGTCGGAACTGGTCAACGACGCGGGCAGGCAGGCTTTCCAGGTCTCGTCGTCCAATCGTCCGTCCAGGCGAGGGCGTTGACTGGTCCGGCGGCATTCCAAAGTCGCTTTGGGCGAACGCCGTGTCGGCTGGCGAAGCCACAGCTCGCTGCTCGCACAGGTGGTCCAGGCATCGTCGCGGCGGGTATTGGCCAAGAAGTGAAAATAGCTCTCCAGCTCGCGGCCGCTGCCCAGGCGGCGTCCGGCGACGGTCAGCGGAAAACGGATTTCGGGGGCCGAGTACAGCGCGGGACGCGAGTTCTGGATGAGCTGGCCGTAGAAGGCGGCTCGCCGCGCGCGATCCTCCGGCTGCGCACTCCGCAATGGCTGGTAGGCCGCCACCGTCTCGCTGTCGGCAGTTGCGGGATATCCCTGGGGCGAAAGGAAAATCGTAGGCCGCACGGCCGACGGGTCCGCTTGTTCGGCTTCCGCGCTGGCCACGGCCACCTCGGCCTCTTTCTTGCCCTGCAAGCCCCACGCCGCCTCGCCGCTGGCCTGATACTGCAGCAGCCACACGAGGGCCGCTTCACACAGCGGACTGTAGGGGTTCTGCCGAATGAGCAGATCGTACACGGTCGCCGCCAAATCGGCTCGCCCGGCATCCAGCAGACTCTGCCCCAGTTCGAACAGGATCTCGCTGCCGATGGAAAGCTCCAAACCGCGGGTGAGACTCTCCACTTGACTCAACCACGCCGCTTCGGCGGGCGAGGATTCGGCCAGGTGTTGCAGCAATTGCTGCGTGTTCCGCCGCTGTTGCGCCAGTCGGCTGAGCATTCGCACGTCGCCGGGCGGCGGTCTCAGTTGACTGCGGCGGCATTCGCTGCCGACCGTGGCGTGCGTGCCGCTGAAGAAGTCGCGCTGCCCCAACTCGTCAGGAACGCGACTGACCAGCAAACGAAAACCGTAGGTCTGCGGCGGCTCCTCGTGCCGGGTTCGCACCAGCTGCCAGCCGCGGCGGGCATGGTCGACCAGCGAACCGCCAAGCCGCGGAGCTAATTGGGACGTCGTCAGGTTGACGTTGCCGGCGACGTTGCCGCCCAGCGAGCTGTAGACCTTCTTGACTTTCCACGGCGCCAGTCCCGCGCCGCCGATCTGCTCGGCGAACTGCGCCGCGTCGCCGGCCTTGTCGGTGGCGGCCAAGACGGCCTGATTCACCAGCTGCCCCAGCGGATCGTCGCCTCGCGGGCTAGCCGGTTCGGTGATCAAGATTTCGGGCCGCCACATGCGGATTTGCCGAACCACATGCGCTTCCAACGCTTCTCGGCCACGCGGACCGTGCCACCGCTCCCAATCCGCTACGATCGCGGTGGCCGGACGTTTTAGTCCGCTGTGCCGCAGAGGGAACTGCCATGCGGTATCGGCTTGCGAGCCCCCCACGGCGACCAGCGCCTCGTGCGTCCGTTCCCCCAGCGGCGTGGTATTCGCTGCCGCCGGATCCGGATGCGGTCGGGTGACCACGTCCACAACGCTCAGGTAACCTTCGTCGCCCGCCAGCTCGGCGAACAACTCGAGCGGAACCTGTCTCGCGTCGGCAAAGATTCCCAACAGCGCCGCGCGGGTGGCGCCTTGCCGCTGGATCTGCCAACTCCGCCCGCCGTCTCGCGTAACGAGAATCGTGCCCAAGGAGCCGACGGCCCAGCCGCGATCGGCGTCCAGGAAGGTCAGCGCGCGAATCGGCAGCGACTGGCCGGTGGAGAAACGGCCCCACGTGCGTCCGCCATCGGGACTGTGAAAGACGCTCGTCCCCGGAGCGCCCGCGATCCAGCAGGCGTCGTCCAGCACGGCCACCGTCCGACAATCGAACTGACGGATCGCCTCGGGCAGCGGCCCGGGCGGGGCCTGCCAGGATTTGCCGCCGTCGACCGTCAACATGGCTAATCCGCCGTCGCCCACCGCCCAGCCTACGCGCAACGGGCGCGCCGCTGCGCCGGTTCCGGAATCGGCCGATGACGCCGGCGGTGCCACCCGCAAGCATCGCACGCTGTGAACGGTACGTAATTCCGAACGCGCGGACTCCGCCATTTCCAGGCCGCCGGCCCCGACTCGCGCAACAGCTCCCTCGCCGCCACTCACAAGGCCTGTCGCGGCATCAAAAAAGTCGGCACTCCGCCAGCTGGCTGTCACGGCGGACGGAATCGAAGACCAGCTCAGCCCGCCGTCGCTGGTCGCCACGACGCCCGCCGGATACAGGTCCGACGCGCTGCCGACCGCCCAGCCGCGGCGCGAATCGAAAAAGCGGACGCGGCTTAATGCCGGCAAGGACAACCGCGGGATTTCCTCCCATTGCTCGCCGCCGTTCCGCGTCCGCAGCACGACGCCGCTGTTCTTGTGCGTAAAGGGGTGCGTCCAACCGCCCACGATCCAGCCGGAGCGATCGTCCAGAAAACAGACGGACTCCAGGCGGCAGTTGACCGGCGAGGCCTGCAGATGCCAATTCCGGCCGCCGTCCTTGGTGTGCAGAATCACCCCCCGATCGCCCACGGCCCAGCCGCGGTCGGGATCCAGGAAGCATACATCGCTCAATTCCGCATCCCGCAGAAACTCCTCCGGACTCGGCAGCCCCTGGGCCAGCGACGCCGTCGCCAGATTCGATGCGATCCACACTGCCGCCACTGCTAGCAAACGGGCAGCCCCCGTCCCGTCCGATCTTCCCTGACCTGACATACAAGCGTCTCCTCCCCCAGCCGTCGTGCGATGCCACGGGGGGAATTCTAACGAAACCCGGCAAACGCTCCTAGCCGCAAATCATCGCCAGGCCGAGTTCGCGTGGAAAAAGGGAGCTGCCGACGCGGTCACTTGCCGACCAGCCGCACCTTTCCGCCCGACGACCTTTCCGGCGACAACCTTTCCGGCGATGACTCTTGGATGTCCGCGCGGTTTTCGCTACGATTACAGGAGGACTGTTTGGAGCAATCATACGAGGCAAGGTGATGAATACATGCGTGCTTGATGCCGAGGTCGTCCGGATCCCGTCGTGGATTCTGGACCTCGATTCGTTCCGCCGTGGGGCGCGTTCGGACGAACTCCCGGAAGCGGGACGGATCTGATGAGAATCCTGGTTGCCGACGACGAAAAGATCAAACGCGTCACGCTGGCGGATGACCTGTCCGGCCAGGGGTACGAAGTGGTGACGGCGGCCGACGGGCAGCAAGCCCTCGAACTGCTGGACCGCGAGCTGTTCGACGTCGTGGTGACCGACATCAAGATGCCGAAATTGGACGGACTGGAGTTGCTCAAACGGGTCAAAGACAGCGGCTCGGCAGACGCAAAATTCATCCTCATGACCGCCTATGGCAGCATCCCCGTGGCGGTCGAGGCGATGAAGCTGGGGGCGACGGATTTTGTCACCAAGCCGTTCCGCAACGAGGATCTGTTTCCGATCATTCAGCGGATCGAGCAAGAGCGGCGCGAGGCGGGAGACGAGCCGGTTCCGGCGGCCGTCGATCCGGACGAAGATGACATCGACCGAGAGATCATCGGCCGTTCGGAAGCCATGCAGCGCGTCAAGCGGATGATCCGGATCAGCTCTCGGACCGACGCCAACGTGCTGTTGG